>ERZ1292623.192-Hain-H51-01um-R1-192-length-69552-cov-8_pt1 | contig 69552 bp, 65 predicted proteins | sample MGYA00564398_ERZ1292623 | MGnify/ENA primary metagenome ERZ1292623 (study PRJEB36523, sample SAMEA6512633) | groundwater metagenome | collected 2019-01-07 | study: AquaDiva: Metagenomics assemblies of 32 groundwater samples
TTTGGAAAAGGAATAAAACCCCGAAGGGGTGAAACAATATCATCCCTTCGGGATTTAATTTGTGGTGTATGTTTTGATTTTATAATCATATCACCGCTTCGCAGTTAAAATTATTATTTTGTATTCCTATAATCATACATCCCTTGAAATTTTTACTTCTATTTCAATATCGGGTACATGTACAACACAAACTAATATTTTCTTTTTGTGTTCAATAAAAAAATATTAAAAAAATTAACTTTACTTTTCAATAATACAAACTATTATACAAAAAATAAACCCCGAGAATTGTTTGGGGTTTTAAGTTTATAGTGTTACAAAATAATTAATTTCTATTCAATCTTTTTCTCTCATCAAAGTGAGTGATAGTATTCTTTCATTTTAGAGGGACAGTCCCCCCGATGACTTTATCAATACCGTGTCTGTCTGTCGCCATAGCATTACACATAATGTATGCGATTAAGAAAAGTTGAATTTTTGAGGCAACCCGCAAAAATACAATTTGGGAAAATTGGGGAATTTGCTTGGCAAATTAGCGTAAACGACCCAATTTTCCTCTTAATCGTTGTTATGTGTTTTTTCTGCAAGAAAAAATGCCGAAGCGAATCGTAGGCACAATATGACATAGGCAGGTCACACATCATTGTAAAGTATTCTTCACAAATATTCGCATTTCATCAAATAATTCCCACGCTTCAATATATCCAAAAAAAGAAAGTTGTAAAGGAGTATTATCAAAAGAAACATCTATAGTTTTATTTTTCCAAGAAATTGGAAGCAAAGTTTTATCATAATCATTAAATTGAAATTTAAAATTATGCGATAAACAATTTCTGATGATCCTTGCAAATTGAAACCAACTTTGTGATTCAAATGTGTGTTTTTGTTGAGTTTCTTTTGAATAATCTTTTACTAATTCAAATGTTTCTTTAATTAAAATTCTTAGACCCATATTTACATATTCCTTACAAGCAATATTTCTATCACTTTCTTTTTTCATCATATTAGCCACTTGTTTAAATTCAATGGAATATTTGCCGAATTTACAGGTTGATTCATCCAGAATTGGATATGTTTTTTCATTCGAAAATAAACTTGTTGAAGCTAAAACTAAAATGAAATTATTCTTTGCATTTTCTAATTGGGACAAAAGTTCAGTTTTAGTCATAAGTGGAGAATACTTTTTGTTTTATATAAGTCTTGTGACCTGCCGAGTAATATTGCACATAACATTTTGCGGCTTCTCGATGTGCAGGATTTTGTCCCGAAGGGATCCCTTTGGTAGAACACAAAATCGTCTACAATTACAAACATAAACCGAAGATACAAATTTTAAAACATAAATGTCAGCCCGCTTTTCTGCAATGTGCTGTTAGCGGCTGTATTTCTATTATTTGTCGTCAAGAAGCTGTTGAATTAGTTTGCCAATTGGAGAAGCTTTTACTTTCAATGTTCCACCTCCAAGACTGTCCCAAGTCTGTCCGCCTGGTGTATAGATTGCAACCATCAGTCCTGAACCAACCAAGTCTCCAGCTTCTTCCATATCCATGTTGTCCCATTTGTCTTTAATAAATCTTTTAAGGTCGTATAGAAATGTTAGCTCAATGCACTTTGAAGCCCGAAGAAAGTTTTTGTAGTCCAGTTTTTCGTCAATATAGCATTGAAATAGTTTGCCCGTATAAGTTGCCTTCTCACTGTCCTCACACTTGTCAATGATGTAAAGTAGTTTCTCTCCAACTTTTGTTTTGTATTTCGGGTCAGTGTCTATTTTCTCTATTTGCTCTTTTCTGCTGTCAGGGTCTGTGTTTTTTAACTCCACTAAAAAGTGCAGTATTTTTTTAGTGAATAGTTTGTCTTGAATTGACATTGTCGCTTTTGCAAGTCCAAAAAAACTCCCGAGTAGTGGGATGTTTCTTACAACACCTTCGTCCAAAATTGCGTCAATAGCTGTCTCTCCCAAGTCGGTAATTACATCTTGAAAGTTGTCGTCCTTTATTGTTTCTGTTAATGTGTCTGGGAGATTGTTCATTGTTGGGTTGTCGTTTTAATATAGCCGTTAACTTGTTTATACCCATGATTCAATCAGGCATACTTGCCCATTTTGGGTAGATACCACTGATAGTAGTGGGTTTATTTTTTAATTTGAAATTTCCACTAATAATTAATACCTATAATACTCCGGTTTGTACGGTCCATCAGTTGGAACGCCGATATAATCTGCTTGCTCTTTTGATAATTCGTCGAGTTCAACTCCAAGTTTTTTTAAATGTAATCGTGCAACTTTTTCATCTAAAAATTTTGGTAATGTATAAACTTTTTTCTCGTATCGCTCTTGGTGTAACCATAATTCGAGTTGTGCAATTACTTGATTTGAAAATGAAGTTGACATTACAAATGATGGATGTCCCATTGCGCAACCAAGATTTACTAATCGTCCTTCAGCTAAAATAATTACATCTTTTCCATCAATTGAATATTTATCAACTTGCGGTTTAATTATATCTTTTGTGTTGCCATAATTTTTAATTAGCCAAGCCATATCAATTTCAATATCAAAATGCCCAATGTTGCAAACGATTGCGTTTTGTTTCATTTTTCGGAAATGTCGTTCAACAATAATATCTTTATTACCGGTTGTTGTAACAATAATATCAGCTTCCAAAACTGCATCGTCCATTTTTTTAACTTCGTAACCTTCCATCGCGGCTTGAAGCGCGCAAATCGGATCAATCTCAGTTACAATAACTCTCATTTTTGCTTCGCGTAAAGATTCGGCAGAACCTTTTCCAACATCGCCGTAACCAGCAACGACTGCAACTTTTCCTGCTAACATTAAATCAGTTGCGCGACGAATTGCATCAACCAAAGATTCTCTGCAACCATATTTATTATCAAATTTAGATTTTGTTACCGAATCATTTACATTGATTGCGGGCATTAACAAAGTTCCATTTTTCATTCGCTCGTATAAACGATGAACGCCAGTTGTTGTTTCTTCCGAAAGTCCACGAATTCCATTTGCGAGTTCCGGAAATTTATCAAAAACCATATTTGTTAAATCGCCACCATCATCTAAAATTAAATTTAAAGGTTTGCCATCTTTAAAAGCAAAAAGTGTTTGCTCGATGCACCAATCAAATTCTTCCGCACTCATTTCCTTCCACGCAAAAACGGGAATTCCTTTTGCGGCAATTGCGGCGGCGGCGTGATCTTGTGTTGAAAAAATATTGCACGATGACCAAGAAACTTCCGCGCCAAGTTCGATTAAAGTTTCAATTAAAACTGCAGTTTGAATTGTCATGTGAAGACAGCCAGCAATTCTCGCACCTTTTAATGGAAATTTATTTTTGTATTCTTCACGAATCGCCATCAAACCGGGCATTTCTGTTTCGGCAAGTTTAATTTCTTTTCTTCCCCATGCGGCAAGGGAAATATCTTTAACTTTAAATTTTAATTTTTCATCTTGAATTGATACTGACATATTTTTCTCCATTATTTATTTTAATAATTTTTTCAACATCGGAACTAAATTTAAAGCTTCCCATGTAAATTCTTTTTCATTTCGGCCAAAATGACCATAAGCCGCAGTTTTTTGATAAATCGGACGGCGTAAATTTAATCGTTTAATAATTCCTGCAGGTGTCATTTCTATATTTTTTGAAATGTAATCTCCAATTTTAATATCAGAAATTTTTCCTGTTCCAAAAGTATTTACAAAAATAGAAATTGGTTCAGCAACACCAATTGCATAAGCAACTTGAATTAAACATTCATCTGCTAAACCAGCGGCAACAACATTTTTTGCTAAATGTCGTGCGGCATAAGCGGCACTTCTATCAACTTTCGTTGGATCTTTTCCAGAGAAAGCTCCTCCACCATGTGGCGCGCGTCCACCGTAAGTATCAACAATAATTTTTCTTCCTGTTAAACCAGTGTCACCATAAGGTCCACCTGTTACAAATCTGCCAGTTGGATTAACAAAATATTTTGTTTTTTTATCTAACAAATTTTTTGGAAGAACTACTTTAATAACATTTTTCATAACATCATCATAAATTTTATTCTGCCATTCTTTTTCTGAATATCCTTTGGCTTCAGGATCGTGTTGAGTAGAAACTACAACTGTATCAATTCGTCGAATTGTTTTTCTATCATCTTCATATTCAATTGTAACTTGAGATTTTGCATCGGGTCTTAAATACGGCATTAAGCGATTATTTTTTTCTCTGATGTCTGCAAGTTTTTTTACTAATTGATGCGCATACATAATCGGCGCTGGCATATATTCTGGAGTTTCATTATTTGCATAACCAAACATCATTCCTTGATCACCTGCTCCACCAGTATTTACTCCACGCGCAATATCACCAGATTGTGAATGAATGCTATTCATAATTCCGCACGACTCCGAATCAAATTTATAATCGGCAGAAGTGTAACCGATTTGACGAATTGTTTCTCGAACGACTTCTTGGAAATCTACATAAGCAGTAGTCGTGATTTCGCCGGCAATTACAACTTGACCAGTTGTTACCATTGTTTCGCAAGCAACACGCGCGCTTGAATCTTCCTTTAAAATTGCATCTAATATTGCGTCAGAGATTTGATCGCAAACTTTGTCCGGATGTCCTGCTGATACTGATTCCGATGTAAATAAATATGGCATTTTAAAGCTCCTTGTGATTTTTTTTTAAATGATTAATAATATTCTAATTCGGATGAATCGCCAATGTTGATTCTTTTGTATCCGCCGGAAATTATTGCGTTTGTACCAATAATTGAATCTTCCAACATTGCATTTGAAACTTTTGCTTTTTCACTTACGATTGAATTTTTTATAATTGATTCGTTTACAATTGCGCCAGATGCGATAGTTGTGTTAGGACCAATTACTGAATTTGAAATTTTTGCGTCGCTTGCAATAAATACAGGTGGCACAATTACTACTCCATCAATTTTTTCATTTTGATTTATTTGATTCAATAAATGTTTGTTTGTTGAAAGTAAAGTTTCTGGGCTACCACAATCGAACCAGCCATCAATTTTAAAAACTGAAATTTTTTCTCCGCGAGTAATCATTAATTGCAAACCATCGGTTAATTGAAACTCACCTTTGGTGCGCTGATTGTTTGAAATTATTTCTCGCAAACAGTCCAACATTAATTCCGGATTTTTTATGTAATACAAACCAATTAGTGCAAGATTACTTTTTGGCTCGTCAGGTTTTTCAACTAAATTTTTTATAAAACCATTTTGCAATTCTGCTACTCCAAATTTTCTTGGGTCATCAACTTCTTTCACACCAATCGATGAAGTTTCACTTTTACACATCGAAACTAAATCAACATCAAAAATTGTATCGCCTAAAATAATTAAAACTGGTTCGCGCGAAATTGTATGTCGCGATAAATAAATTGCATGTCCAAGCCCGTGTCGTTCTTCTTGTTCGACAAAATCAACTTCAATTGTATAATTTTTTCTGACATAATCTTTTACCAAATCGCCAAGGTAACCAACTATAATAGTAGCCGATGTAAATCCTGATTCGATTAATTTATCAAGTATATGCCCAATGATTGGCTTTCCGGCAACATTGAGTAAAACTTTTGGGATTGTATATGTGTGCGGACGAAGACGACTTCCAACTCCCGCAACTGGTATAATAGCTCTCATAATTTTCTTTGCAAATATAATAAAGAGTGATTTTAATTACAACGAATACAAAAAAATGCTCCGAAAGATTGGAGCATTTTTATTTTATCAGATTAATTTATTAATCCATTATTCTGCGAAGAAATGCTGGCTTGTCATCATCTTGCAAAATATTTTCATTTGATGATGATTCTGTTCTCGAAGTAACATTTACAATATCCAATCCTTTTCTTCTCCAAGTTGGTTCATCAAGTCTTCTTAAATCGTGAACACCGCTTGGAATATGATTAATTATCGGATTATTTCTTGTCGAACGCGCTGGCTCAACAATTTTCTTTTTATTAAATCCTGTAGCAATTACTGTAACCATTAATTCGTCAGTCATTCTATCATCGATGACTGCGCCAAGAATTACATTAACATCATCGCCAGCAGATTGATGAATAATATTTGCGGCTTCTTCAAGTTCAAACATGCTGAGATTTTTTCCACCAGTAACATTTACAATTAATCCTTGTGCGCCAGCAATCGAAACACCTTCAAGTAGTGGACTTGAAATTGCCATGTTAGCGGCTTCAACTGCGCGATTTTCACCAGTTGCAATTCCTGTTCCCATTAATGCATCACCCATCTCACGCATAATTGTACGAACATCAGCAAAATCTAAATTAATTAAACCGGGAACAGTAATAAGTTCTGAAATTCCTCTTGTTGCATTGTAAAGAACTGTGTTGCAAAGTTCAAACGCCGCTTCAAGTGGAGTTGTTTTATCAACAATAGTTAAAAGTTTTTGGTTCGGAATAATAATTAAAGCATCAACTTGTTTGCGAAGTTCTTCAAGTCCGTATTCGGCTTGCGCAAGTCTTTTCTTTCCTTCGCAATTAAATGGCTTCGTAACAATTCCAACAACAAGTGCACCTAAACTTTTTGCAATACTTGCAATCACGGGGCTTGCACCAGTTCCAGTTCCGCCACCCATTCCGGCAGTTATAAAAACCATATCGCTACCAGTTAGCACACGAGTAATTTCATCTTTGTCTTCTTCTGCAGAGCGATGACCAATTGTTGGATCGGCACCAGCACCAAGACCGCGTGTTAAATTTTTTCCGATTTGAACTTTGTGTTCAGCTTGTGTTCTTCCAAGCGCTTGCATATCAGAATTGATGCAAACAAAATCTACACCAACGAGACCTTTATCGATCATCCCGTTGATTGCATTACTTCCACCGCCACCAACTCCAACTACGCGAATCTTCGCGCCAAGTGCGTTTGTGTTATCAAACTCTATCATTTTGTACTCCTTTTGTTTTGTGAATGATTAGTTAATTGTTATTTAAAATTTGTTTCTATAATTCATCGAACCAAGAACGCATCCGTTTAAAAATTGTTGAGAATTTTCCATCGATTTTAATTTGTTTCGGTTGAGCAGATCGATGACGATTTTTAATCGCATGCAAAACTAAACCAACTCCAGTTGAATACATCGGATTTTCAATTTCCTGAATCAGTCCGCCTCGAAAACCTCTCGGAATGCCTATTTTTACAGGCAATCCTAATATTTCTTTCGCAAGCTCAGCCGTTCCCGGAATCAATGAACCACCGCCAGTCAACACAACTCCTGCTGATAAATGTTTATGGTAACCACTTCGTTTAATTTCCATTCCAACAATTTCCAAAATTTCTTCCATTCGCGGTTGAATAATTTGACACAAAAGTTTTCGTTCGATATCCATCGGTGGTCGTCCACCAATTCCTGGAACATTTATTTGATCGTTATCAATTAGAAGTGGCAAATAAGTGAAACCATATTTTATTTTTATTTCTTCTGCTTGATCGGCTAAAATTCCAAGTCCGTGTCTGATGTCGTCGGTAACTTTTCTGCCAGCAATTCCAATTACCGCAGTGTGCCTAATTGTTGAATCTTCAAAAACTGCAATGTCAGTTGTGCCGCCGCCAATATCAACAAGAACAATTCCAACTTCTTTTTCATCTTTATGCAACACTGCATCGCTCGAAGCAATTGGTTCAAGTACAATATCGTTGACTTCGACGCCAGATCTTTTTACACATTTCAAAATATTTTGCACAGCAGTAACAAGCCCAGTGATGATGTGAACTGTTCCTTCCATTCTCACTCCGCTCATTCCAATCGGATCGTAGACTCCATCTTGTCCATCAACAATAAATTCTTGCGGAATGACATGAATAATTTTTCTATCTGCTGGGAGATTTATTTTGCGAGTGTCCTCGATTAATCTTTCAACATCTTGTTGAGTAATTTCATGTTCAGCATTTGAAATTGAAACAACTCCGCGACTTTGAAAACTTTGCACATGATCTCCTGCAATACCTGCAACGACAGAAGAAATTTTTACACCAGATTGTAATTCCGCTTCTTGCAATGCTTCAGTAATTGATGCGACAGTTCTTTCAACATGCGTGATTACACCACGAGTTAAACCATCGGATTTACATTTTCCGATTCCGAGAATATTAATTTCATTATTTTCATTTAGTGCGGCGACAATTGCGCAAACTTTTGAAGTTCCAATATCCAATCCGACAAAAATATTTTCTTGATTATTTTCCATGTTAGTTTAAAATTAAGTTTTGAGTACCGATAATAATTTGTTCATTAAATCTTGCATCGATGTATCTGACGCGATTTGAATCATTTTCAATTGGGAAATGAGTAAAAAAAGCATTCAGATTATTTATTTTATTTTCGATATTATTTTTTCCGATTAAAATTGGCAAACCCTTTTCGGCAGAATAAGCAATAAAATTGCCCTTATTATCGCATTTCATTTCTGAAACATTATAATAGAAAATTCGATTATTAGATTTTGCATCACGCAAGAAATTTAAAATATTTATAATATTTTTATTTTGAATTTTCTCTCCGATGTTTGAAGTAAAATTTTCGCTAATTGAAATTAGCGGGACATCAATTACATCTTCAAGATTTCTGTATTGCAAAACAATTCCTTCTTCGTCTAAATATGAAAGAGCGCTATTATTTTTTGAAGTTAAAACTGCAAAAGGAACTCTTTCGTTAATTTCAATTTTAATTACTCCAAGTGGATCTCTTAAAACGACAGCTTCTTTTACAAAAACATTTTTTTCAATTTTTTCTTCCAACAATTTCAAATCTAATTCTTTAAATATTTGAAGCGAATCGTTTTCTATTATTTCTAAAATTTCCTTTTTTGATACAAGCGAGTTTCCACTAATCACAATTTTTTTTGCTTTTAAATTACTAAACCAATTTTGCGACAAAAATAAAAATGCAAATCCACCAATTACAAAAGTTGTAAGCCAGATGATATGCCAAGTTGTATTTTGTTTTTTTATTATCATTTTACTAAAACCATTTCATCTTCTGTAAAACCAACCAACTTTACCTCAAGTTGAAGTTTTATATTTGTTCGCGCAAAAACTTTATCCTGCGCTGTGTGAATTAATTCTATAATATCTTTTGCTTTTGCATCGCCAAGATTTACAATAAAATTTCCATGTTTATCGGAAATTTTTGCGCCACCAAATTGAAATCCTTTGAGTCCTGCTTCTTCAACTAATTTACCGGCATGCGTTCCTATGGGATTTTTAAAAACACTTCCCGAATTTGGTAAATTAAGTGGCTGAGAAGAATTTCTTTTTAACAACAATTCTCTTCGTCTATTTAAAAGTTGACTTACATCTCCTTTTTGTAATTTAAAAGATGCGCTCAGCACAATGTCATTTGAAAAGGCAGAATGCCTGTAAGAAAATTCTGCTTCGGATTTTTTTATTTTTTTTAATTCGCCATTTCTTAAAATTTCAACTTCAGTTAAATTGTCGGAAATTTCACCACCATACGCGCCAGCATTCATTACAACTGCGCCACCAATTGTTCCGGGAATTCCAGCAAGCATTTCAACTCCCACGAGCGAGCGTTGAATACAAAAATCAACGAAGATTGCTAATCTCGCACCAGACTCAGCTGTAACAATTTCGTCTTTAATCGTCAATGAATTCAACTGTTTTTCTAAATTTATTACCGCGCCTCTAATTCCTTCATCTGAAATTAACAGATTTGAACCTCGTCCGATTATTATAAATGGAAATTTTTCTTTTGAAAAATATTGGACAAGAGAAATCAAATCTTTTTTATCGATTGGTTCGCAGTAAAAATCTGCCGGTCCACCGATTCGAAACGAAGTATATTTCGCCATCGGTTCGTTGATAGAAATTTTTCCTCGAAACAAAGATTTTATTTTTTCTACTGAAATCATTTTTTTGTTGTTTTCAAATATTCTTCGCCAAATTTCCAAATATCTCCTGCGCCCATCGTAATAACGATATCTCCTTCTTTACAAATTGTATTTAAAAAATTTGGAACATCTTTTTTATCTTTAAGATAATTTGCATTTTTATGACCAAATTCTTTTGCGGCATTTACAATTAGTTCGCCAGTAATTCCTTGGATTGGTTCTTCTCTTGCTGGATAAACATCAGTTACAATTAAAATATCAGCCAGCAAAAATGCTTTTCCAAACTCTTCATAAAAATCTCTCGTGCGAGTAAATAAGTGAGGTTGAAAAACGCAAACTATTCTTTTTCTCCATCCACTTTTTGCGCCACTTAAAGTTGCACGACATTCTGTTGGATGATGAGCGTAATCATCGTAAAGAGAAATTCCATTTACTTCTCCCTTTTTTTCCCATCTGCGATAAACACCGGAAAATTTTTCAATTCCGCTTTTAATTTTTTCAAATGGAATTTTTAATTCCAGCGCGACAGTAATCGCGGCAAGAGAATTTTGTATGTTATGATTTCCGGGAGATTGTAAAGTTATTCTTCCCAATTCTTTTTGTTTACAAATTACAGTAAAGGAACTTTCATTATTTTTAAAATTAATATCTACAGCCTGCACATCGGCTTGTGGAGATAAACCATAAGTCAAAATTATTTTTTTCGAAAGTTGCGGCATAATTTCTTGCAACGCTGGTTCATCTAAACACAAAACTATAAATCCATAAAAAGGAACTTTATTTGCAAATTGTACAAAAGCATTTTTAATGTCATCTAAATCGCGATAACAATCCAAATGATCAACTTCAAGTGTTGTTAAAACTGCAATCGTCGGCGTGAGGGAAAGAAACGAACGATCGTATTCGTCTGCCTCAACAACAATAAATTCTCCGTGACCAAGTCTCGCATTTGTGCCACCAAGCCCACTTAATTTTCCCCCAACAATTACGGTCGGATCGACGCCTCCTTCAATTAAAATCAAACTAACCATTGAAGTAGTTGTGGTTTTTCCGTGCGTGCCTGCAATTGCAATTCCATATTTTAAACGAATCATTTCGGCAAGCATTTCAGCGCGGCGCACAATCGGGATTTTTCTTTTCACCGCTTCGCGAACTTCCGGATTGTCGCTTACAACTGCTGAGGAATAAACAAGTGTGTCGACATCATCTTCAATATTTTTTGCGTCGTGACCTTCGAAAATTTTTGCGCCAATTTGTGTAAGTCTATCTGTAACTTCGCTCAATGATTTATCGGAACCAGTAATTTTAAATCCCTGATCAATTAAAATTTCCGCCATTCCACTCATTCCAATTCCACCAATTCCAACAAAATGTATTTTTTTGATTGAGCTAAACATGAATTATTTTTTTCTCCTTAAAATATTGTGACGAACTTCTTTTAAACTTCTTTTTTTTCTTGAAGGAATATCGCTTGTCAAATTTCGCAATGTTTCTAAAAGTTCATTGCTTTGTTCGTATCTACCAATTCTTATTCGATACACACGAAGTCTGTTTTTAACTTTTAGTAAAATTACTTGATTTGAGCCAGCAGTGCGAACAAATCTTTCTCTTCCAATATGAACCCACTGAATTTCTGATAATGCAATTTTTTTAGAACCATTTCGATGTTCAAAAATAATTTCATTTTGATGAATAATTATTTTTCTGTTACGATGATAGTTTAAAAATAAAGTAACAAAGGAACCAAATACAAAAATAATTATTATTAAAACAATTGGATCGCGAAGAGTTTCGGATAATTCTTCCTGATTTAAATTCCCTTTAATTCCCACATACAAGATTAAAGTCAGCAAATATAATAATGCTTGCTGATAATAAAAATCTATTTTGTATTTAAATTCAATTTTTTCCATTTGCCAGTTGTATTATTTTTTTTGCAATTATTTTTGAAACATCGTTTTTTTTAAAAACATTTTTAGTGGTTTCTTTTTTTGATAAAAGCATTTTAATTTTTTCAATTAATTTGTTTTGAATTTCATCGTCACTTATAATTTCGCTAACCGAATATTTTACAGCTTCCTCTGCATTCATCTGTTGATGATTTGCCGCGGCAAACGGATACGGAACGAAAATTGCTTTTTTCTGCGCTTTCAAAACTTCCGAAACGCTCATTGCACCAGAGCGACAAACGATAATATCTGCGGCGGAGAAAGCCATATTCATTTCATTAATAAAGGGTAAAACGCGAATTTGTTTGTTTTCATATTTTTTAAAATTTTCAAAATCGCTTTTTCCCGTTTGCCAAATTATTTGCATTCCAGTTTCTTTTAAAATTTTCAGATTTTTTTCGATAGCATTATTAATTGATGTTGCTCCCAAACTTCCACCGAAAACAAGTAAAACTTTTTTTCTGCCATCAAAACTGAAAAATTTAACAGCTAATTTTTTTTCTATTGTGCCGATTTCTCTCGTTGGTGTTCCAACAAATTCACATTTTGATTTTTTGGATAAATATTTTTTGGTGGTTTCAAAACCAAGCAAAGTTAATGATGCGTTACTTGCTAATAACTTGGTTGTTACTCCGGGATAACTATTACTTTCGTGAATCACAGTTGGAATCCCAATTTTTTCTGCTACATACAGAATTGGTCCGCAAACAAATCCACCAGTACCAACAACAACATTTGGTTTAAAATTTTTTAACAAAATAAATGATTGCAATAAAGAAAAAATTAATTTAAATGGGAACAATAAATTTTCAATTGTAAATTTTCTATGGAATCCGCTAATCCAAATAGAATAAAATTTATATCCTTTTGTCGGTACAACTTTCGCTTCAATTTTATTTTTTGTTCCAACAAATCGGATATCAAAATTTGAATTAATATTTTTTAAACTCTCAGCAATGGAAAGTGCTGGAAATAAATGACCACCAGTTCCGCCGCCGGCAAAAAGAAAACGAAAATTATTTTGAATTGTATTTTTCATGAATAAACAGTGCTAACTTTTTGTTCGCTTGAGTTTGGTATTTCTTCTTTTATAATTTCTCGCGGGAATAAATCCGTCTGTGATGATATATTTAGTAACACGCCAATCGCAAATGATGAAAGTATGATTGCTGTTCCACCGTAACTAATAAATGGCATCGGTAAACCAGTCGTCGGCGCAAGTCCAATAGTTACAAAAATATTTGCCGTTGCGTAAATCACAATTAAAAGCGAAATCCCGATTGCTAAATATTTTCCAAAATCATCTTTTGCGTGATGAGCAATTCTCATTCCTCGCAAAAACAAAAACAAAAATCCAATCATTAAAATTATTGCTCCAACAAATCCGTACTCCTCTCCAATTATCGAAAAAACAAAATCGCCGTATGCTTCTGGTAAGAATAAATCTCTTTGTCTGGATTCCCCCATTCCAACTCCAAAAATTCCGCCGCTACCAAGTCCAATCAATCCTTGATCGAGCTGATAATTAGTGCTCGAAATCGCGCTTGATTCTCCAAAACCAAAAAATGCCATAACTCTTTTTCGTCGATATGAAGCGCTCATCAAATAAATAAAAACGACTGGGAGCGACGCTAGCGCAACACTTAAAAGATGTGTGAATTTTGCGCCACTTAAATAAAGAAAAATTATCGAGATAATTAAAATTACTGCGCCCATACTAAAATTTGGTTGCAACATGACAAGTAAAACTACAATTCCAATCCACATAATTAGTGGATAAAATCCGAGATTGAGATCGCTGATTTTATTTCCTTTTGTTGCGATGAGTGCGCTTAAATGAAATATTAAAAAATATTTCGCCAACTCAGATGGCTGAATACTTAAGCCACCTAAATTTAACCAACGCGTTACACCTTTGACTTCTCCACCGAGAAGCAATGTTATCATTAACAAAATAATCGCACCGATTAAAGCAATTTTTGTAAATTTTTTATAATTATTATAATTGAAATTTAGTGCAAAAAGCATTGCACCAAAACCAATTAAAATTTTTATAATATGTTTTGAAACTAAACGAGAACTCTCACCAAATTTTTGCATTGCCCATGACGATGACGCACTATAAACTATAACAGTACTCATTACCATTAAAGTCAGGACTATGAAAAGTAATATTCGGTCGATATGATTTTTTTGATGCGACATTATTTTAATTTTAAAACTAATTCCTTAAAAATATTTCCGCGCTCTTCGTAATTATTAAACCAATCAAACGATGCGCACGCCGGAGAAAGTAAAACCGAATCGCCTCGATTTGATTTTTCTTTTGCCAACTCAATTACTTTTTGCATATCAATAATATTTGGTTTTGCATTGTTAGAGGTTCCAATTATTTCAACTGGCACTATTTTAGAAAAATATTTTTCAATCTTATCGCACGACTCACCAGTTGCAATTATCATTTTCACTTTTTCTTTTACCAAATTTTCAATTTGCGAATAATCATTTCCTTTATCATGCCCGCCAAGAATTAAAATTATTGGCGAGGCGACAGCTTCAATTGCAAACTTTACGCTATCAACTGTTGTTGCTTTTGAGTCGTTAATAAAATTTACTCCATCAATTTCTGCAACAAATTCCTGACGATGTTCGACTTCTTTAAAATTTTTTAAAGTTGCACGAATTGAAGCAGTAGAAATACCGTTTATTTTCGAAGCTAAAGTAGAAGCCATAGCATTATAAATATTATGCGTTCCTCGTAAACTCATTTCACTAATTTTAATTACTTCATCAGTTTTGCCATTTAGCGAAATAGTTATCATTTCATTTTTAATACTTGCGCCATCGTCATCAATTTTATTTATAGAAAAAGGTAGAATTTGCACAGATTTATTTTTTCTATTTTCAACAACTTTCCTTGTCCATGGATCGTCAAAATTGTAAATCAAAAAATCATTTTCATTTTGATTTGCAAAAATTTTCGACTTCGATGCGGAATATTTTTCCATCGAGTTTTCATATCTATCCATATGATTTTGTGTAATGTTAGTTACGATAGCAACATGCGGTTGAAAATCGAAACAAAAATCTAATTGAAAACTACTTATTTCCACGATAGCAGTAGTCTCATTACTCGCATCCAAAACGAAAGATGAGAGTGGCGTTCCAATGTTTCCCGCAACAAAATGTTTTTTCTTTGCATCTGATGCCATCCTTCCTATGAGTGTTGTTGTTGTTGTTTTTCCAGCACTGCCTGTAATTGCAGTAATGGGTGAATTACAAAACCAACTTGCACATTCAATTTCACTAACAATTGCGATTCCTCTTTTCTTTGCCTCGACGATCGGCAAAGATGTTTCGGAAATCCCTGGACTAATAACAAAAAGTGAAGCGTCATAAATTCTATCACTATGTTTTCCAAATTCAAAATCAATTTTACTTTCATTAAGTTGATGTTTACTCTCAAACATTTTTTCTTCACTTGATAAATCACTGAGAAAAATATCTGCACCAATTTTTTTAAGCATTCGTGCAACAGCAACTCCACTTCTTGCACCACCAAGAATCGTAATTTTTTTTCCAACCAAATTTTTTGATGCCATTTCAAAAATTATCTAACTTTAAATGTTGCGAGACTAATTATCATTAATAAAATTGCAATTATATAAAACCTTGTTACGATTTTAGATTCTGGAATTCCTAAAAGTTCAAAATGATGATGAAGTGGCGCCATCTTAAAAATTCTTTTTCCTTCACCATATTTTTTTTTCGTGTATTTAAAATAGAGGCGCTGAATTATTACAGAAACTGTTTCAACAAAAAAAACACCTCCTAAAATCGGGAGAATGAATTCTTTTTTTACCATTATAACCATTGCACCAATTGCGCCTCCGAGTGCGAGTGAGCCCGTATCGCCCATAAAAATTTGTGCGGGATAAGAATTGAACCACAAAAATCCGAGCGCCGCGCCAACAAGTGCAGTGCAATAAATTACAAGTTCGCCGTTGCCTCGTAAATAAATTATGTTGAGGTAACTACTGAATTCAATATTCCCAGAAACATAACTTATTACGGATAATGTCATCGCAACAATTCCAACTGTGCCAATTGCGAGCCCATCAAGTCCGTCAGTTAAATTTACTGCGTTTGAAGTTGCGGTGATTATAAAAATTACCATCGGAATATAAAAAATTGACAAATCGAAATTAAAATTTTTGAGAAATGGAACAGTCGTTAAAGTGTTGGCATTAATTTTTGCAAGCTCAGGTAAATTATACATTACAATTCCGAGAACTAATCCAACAGAAACTTGTCCGATAATTTTATACCAACCAATTAAACCTTTTGGTTTTTTCTTTACAACTTTTAAATAATCATCGAGGAAGCCAACACAACCAAGCGCAAAAGTAACAAACAAAATCATTTGCACATAAGCGTTTGTTAAATCGCCCCACAAAAGAGTTGGAATTAAAACTGAACCCAAAACAATTAATCCACCCATTGTTGGTGTGCCAGCTTTTGAAAGATGATTTTTTGGCGCTTCAATTTTTGCCGATTCACCAATTTGTTTTTCTTTTAAAAATTTTATGATTTTTGGACCGAGCCAAAAACTAATTAACAACGCTGTTATAGTTGCGGCGGCGGCACGAAAAGTTAAAAAACGAAAAACACCAAATCCCGGAGGATGATAAAGTTTTTCGATTTCAGATAAAATATAATAGAGCATTATTTTCCTTTTGAAAAAATTCCATCAATTACTTCTTCCATTTTCATTCCGCGTGAACCTTTAATAAGCATTACATCATTTTTCTTAACAAATTTTTTTAAATATTTCACAAGTTCTTTTTTTGAGAAAAAATATTTCGCTTCTTTATTTCTAATATTTAAAATAGTTCTTTTTGTAAATTTTCCAACTCCAAAAATAAAATCAATTCCCATTTTATTTATACTCAATCCAATATTTTCATGTTCAGTTTTTGAAGCACTTCCAAGCTCAAACATATCGCCAAGCACCGCAATTTTTCTTCCTTTAGATTGAAATGATTCAAGCGTTTTTAATGCGGAAAGCATCGAATCGGGATTTGCATTGTAGGAATCGTTAATGATTGTAATGCCTTTATGCGAAATAAGTTCCATTCGTTTTTGTGGCGCTGAAAAATTTTCCAAAACTTCTGCACATTTTTTTAACGAAACTCCAAAAGTTTGACCGACTGCTACCGATGATAGCGCATTAGCAACATTATGCAAACCTGAAATTTTTAAATTCACTTTTTGATTTTTGTTTGTTTCACGATTTGTAATTTTGAATGAAGCATTTCCATCTTTGTTAATATTGATTTCACTTGCAATAAAATTGTTCGATGATTTTTTTCCGTAGAATATTTTATTTTTATTATTGTTTATGCTTTTTAATATATAATTATCATCGGAGTTGACAAACGCAAAACCATCTTCTGCAACTGAGTCGAAAATAGTTTTTTCTTCTTTCATCACTCCATTTAAGTTCTTAAAAAATTCTAAATGCTCGCGACCAATATTTGTAACCACGGCGTGTGTTGGCTCAACAATTTCGCATAAATATTTTAACTCTCCCGGGTGGTTTGTGCCGAGTTCTAAAATTGCAATTTCATGTTTTTGATTTAAATCAAAAAGCATTTGAGGAACACCAATGTGATTATTTAAATTTCCGATAGTTGCTAAAACATTATATTTTGTTTCCAATACTTCGCGTATCATTTCTTTAGTTGTAGTTTTACCATTGCTTCCGCCAATTGCAATAATTGGAAGTGAAAATTTTTTTCTATAAATATTTGCAAGTTCACCGTAAGCAATTGTTGAGTTTGGAACTATTATTAAAGTTGTGTTTAAATTTTCGCATTCTTCTTTATGAGCATCAAACCAATCTTTGTTAATTACAGAAGCATAAATATTTTTTTTTACAACATCATTTAAAAATTTATGCCCATCAAAATTTTCACCTTTCAAAGCAAAAAACAAATTTCCATTTTCTATTTTTCTTGAGTCAGTTGAAACACCACTACAAATTTTTCGTTGGAGTTTATCTGTTCCAAATAAATGCGCATTACGAATTTTTATAAAATCTGAAAGCGTTAAATTCATTTATTTGCTTCAATAAATTCTTCAACCACTTCAATATCGTTGAAGTGAATTTTTTCTTTTCCAATAACTTGGTAATCCTCATGCCCCTTGCCTGCAATTAAAATCACATCACCAGTTTCTGCAAGCGACAGACCTCTAAAAATTGCATCGTGCCTATCAACATCAACAAAAACATTTTCCGTTCTGCTAATTCCAATTAAAATATCATCAATAATTTTTTCAGCATTTTCAGTTCGCGGATTATCACTTGTAACAACAATTTTATCGCTTAATTTATCAGCAATTTCGCCCATTAACGGGCGTTTTGTTTTATCCCTGTCGCCGCCAGCGCCAAAAATTGTAATTATCAAACCAGAATTTTTAATTGTTTGACGAATTGCGATTAAACAATTTTCAAGCGCATCTGGCGTGTGCGCGTAATCTATAATTGCTTTCCAACCAAATGGCGAATCTATTTTTTGGAAACGCCCAATCGCAGGTTGTAGATTTGCAAAAACTACTTCGATATTTTTTTTGAAATTAATTTTCATTGCGACTATTACACCATAAGCCGCAAGTAAGTTTGAAATATTAAAACTTCCAACAAGATTTGTATTAATTTTAATTGATGTTGAACTTGTTTTAAATTCGCAAGTCGATCCATCAATTGATAGATTTATATTTTCTGCTTTCAAATTTGCACTACTTAAAATTCCAAAAGATATTTTTTGCGATTTAGAATTCTCTGCAATTTTTTTTCCGTACGAACTATCAAAATTTAAAATTGAAAAACTTTGTTCACTTAAATTATCGAATAATATTTTTTTTGCTTTAAAATATTCTTCCATCGAAGTGTGAAAGTCCAAATGATCTTGTGTTAAATTTGTAAAAACTGCAACCGAAAAATCAATTCCGTAAACTCGATTTTGCGAAAGCGAATGAGATGAAACTTCCATCACACAATGCGTACAATTATTTTCAACCATTTGATAAAATAGTTGATGAAGTTCGAGCGATTCGGGAGTCGTATGGCTGGCAGAAAAACTTTGATTCCCAACAAAATATGACACCGTCCCAATCAAACCGACTTTTACATTTTGCTCATTGCTTGCTTCAAGCATTTGTTTTAATAAATAAGTAACGGTTGTTTTTCCATTTGTGCCAGTAACTCCAATCATCTTCATTTTTTTTGAAGGATTTCCAAAATAATTTGCAGAGATTTTCGCCAAAGCAATTCGCGAATCATTCACAACAATTTTTACAACACTTGTATGCATGCAAAACGAATCATCAATTGATTTATCATTTTCAACAACAATAACTTTTGCTCCATTTGAAATTGCTTGTTGTATAAAATTGTGCCCATCAATTCCCGTTCCACTAATTGCAACAAACATATCGCTTCTTCCAATTTTGCGCGAATCGTAATTTATTTTGCTCACTTCAACATCATGAGTTGTAACCATTTTGCCATACATCGTTTGAAAAATTTTTTTAACTTCAACGCCATTTAACAATAAAGATAAATTCATTTTTATTGTCCCACTCCCAAAGTCGCCAATTTTGACGCACAAATTAAGGTGATTTTCTTTTTTGATGAAGTACTCGCTGATTCAATTTGATCGACAACAATCCCAGAACCATTTACAACAATTTCGAAATTAGATTTCGATAAACGATTAATCGCTCGACGCAAAGTCATTCCGCGAACATTTGCTGTTTCAGATTTAATATTATTTTCTATTTCTTCGGTAATTAAATTGATTTCAATCTTATCGTTGTACTCTGTTCCTGCAATTGGAAATTGTTCAACAACTAAACTTCCCTTTCCAACAATTTTATATTTCATTCCGCGCTTTTCTAAAATTATTTTTGCCGATTCAATGTGAGTATTAGAAATTTCTGGAACAAAATTATTTTTTTCCTCTGCTAACAAATTATTTTCAGTTGCTAATATTTTTGTCAGCAATCCTTTGTTGTTGACAATTCTCTCGGCGATTGCACGAAATATTGGCGCGCTTGCTTGTCCACCATAATAACTTCCAACTCGTGGATTCTCAATTATCACAAGACAAACAATTTCAGGTTCATCTGCAGGATAAAAACCAACAAACGATGCATTATAAATTCCATCTTGATATTTTCCATCAACAAATTTTTTCGATGTACCAGTTTTGCCTGCAATCGACACACCAATAATTTTTGCTTCACTTCCTGTGCCTCGTTCAACTACTCCAACAAACATATTTTTTAAAATGCGCGAAGTCTTTTCGGAAATCACTCGACGAATTTTTTCGGGAGAATTTTCTTCAATAACTTCTCCATTCGAATCAACAATTTTTTCAATCAAATATGGTTTCATTAAAATTCCATCATTGGCAATTACCAAATATGCCAAAGTAATTTGTAGCGGTGTTGCGCCAACTTCATAACCGAAACTCATCGTATTTAAAGTTGTCGATGACCACTGAAATGGTTTTTTAAGTTCGCCACCAGATTCACCCGGAAGATCAATTCCAGTTGACATTCCAAATCCAAAATTTCGCGCAGTCAAATAAAAATCATCAGCGCCAATTATATTGCTAAGTTTTGCCATCACAATATTGCTGGATGTTTCCATCGCCTCTTGAAAAGTTAATTCGCCGTGCGGATGCGAATCTTTTATTGTTCTAATTTTATCGCTCGAGAGTTTAATTTTCCATTCACCATTTTCAGCAAAAAATTTTTGAGTCGATTGAATAGATTTTTTTTCAATCGCCGCGGCGGCTGTTACAATTTTAAAAACCGAACCGGGCTCAAACATATCTGCAATTGCGTAGATTTTATATTGCTCATTTTGGCTTGATACGGCGCGAGATGGAAAAAGCGATGGATAATTTACCATCGCCAACACGGCGCCAGATTTTGGATTTAGCAAAACTACATGTCCCGCATCGGCTTTCATTTTTTCGACACCGCGACGAATTTCATCAAACGCAATTGTTTGATACTCTTGGTCAATCGTTAAATAAACTGAGTTGCCATCGATGGGATTAATTTTTGGAAAATCAACCGAAGGTCGCTGATTGCCGAGCGCGTCACGCTCCATTATTAGTTTTCCGTTTTGACCTCGCAACATTTCATCATAACGATATTCAATTCCTGCGATTCCTTTTTGCTCAATGTTGATTGCGCCAACTAATTGTCCACCGATTTCTTCCAAATGATAAAGTCGTCGCGGTTCGTTTATTGCAATAATTCCATCAAGCGATTTGATATCAATTTTTTTTGCGATGTCGGGATGCACACTTCTCTCAAGCCAAACAAATCTTTTTTTCGATTTAAGTTTTGCAAGATATTGTTGAGATGGTTTATCAAAAACTTTTCCAAAAATATTTGAAAATTTTTTTGCATTTGGTTTTGTGATTTTTGGATCTGCGGCAAAAGAAACAAACATTGTATTTGAAACTATTGGAGTAGAATTTTTATCGTAAATAATTCCACGAGTTGCTGGTAATATTATTTCGGAATTTTGCTGCTGAACTGCACGCGTAGCATATTTTTCTCCATCAACTACTTGTATATCAAACAATCTTACTCCAGCAACAACAAATAAAAAAATTATTGCCACTATTACAACATAAAATCTCATTATTCGTTTTTTTTCTAATGTTGCCATTTATTATTTATTCATTTACCGAAAACCATTGTGGCGCTTCTTTTGGGTGAACCATTCCGATTTTTTCTTGCGCAATCAAACTGATTCGTGAATAGCTTGAAAGTTGTGCGATGTTTGATTTTAATAATGCGTTTTCATTATTTATTTTTTTAAAATCGCCATTGAGCAATGAAATTTCACTCAACAATTCATTTACATTAATTACGGTGCTTGTGTATAATAGACCGAGAACAGCAGTAAAAATTAAAATCGCAACTACATTTGAAGTTGAATATCTTACTCTTCGAGTTTTATTTTGCCGAGGAAAAACTTTCCCGTTTTGCTTTTGCTCGGGATTTTCTACAACTGGATCTGCAATATTATTTGATGTAAATGTCATTTAAATTTTTTCGGCAACACGCATTTTTGCGCTACGAGATCGACTATTTTTTAGTATCTCATCTGCGCTTGGTTCAATTGGCTTTTTTGTTAAAATGTTTAATTCTGGTTTACCAAAATTACTTTTTGAAAAATAATTTTTTTCAACAATTGGATTTGCTTTTTCTTTGAAAAAATTTTTTACAATTCTATCTTCAAGCGAATGATATGAAATAACAACAATTCTCGCACCGGGATTTAAAAATTCGTACACATCGCGCAAGCAAATTTCGAGTGCATCGAGCTCGCGATTTACTGCAATCCTTAAAGATTGAAAAACTCTCGCAAGTAATTTTATAGCGTTTGGACCTTTAAATTTAGATTCGATTAATTTTCGTAAATCAGTTGTAGTTTCAATCTTTTTTTCGATTCGCGATTTTTCTATCATTCGAGAAATCATTTTGGATTCGCGAATCTCTCCAAATGAAAAGAAAATTGATTGTAATTCTTTTGCAGAAAAATTATTAATTATTTCAAATGCCGATAAATTTTGGAGTTTATTCATTCTCATATCAAGTTTGGCATCGCTCATAAATGCGAAACCTCGTGTCGATTCATCAATCTGATGAGAGGAAATTCCCAAATCGAGCAAAATGCCATCAATTTTTTTAATTGAAAGTGATTGCAAAACTTCTTTGATGTTTGAAAAATTATTTTGTACAAAATAAATTTGGTTTTGAAATTTAGATAATCTTTTATTTGCAAAATTGTGAGAGTCATTATCTTGGTCAATTGCAATTAACTTTCCGTTTTTAGAAATTATTTTGAGAATTTCTTCCGAATGTCCGCCACCACCCATTGTTCCATCAACATAAATACCATTTTTATTTGTAACGAGAAACTTTGTAGATTCGTTTTTAAGTACCGGTATATGATAGATGATTTCATCACTCTTCATTCTTAACTTGGATTTGACGATAAAATAATTTTCGATGCAACATCTTCATAACTTTCTTTTTGTTCGGATTTATATTTTTCGTAAATATTCGGATTCCAAATTTCAATTCTATCTAAAACACCAATCATTCGCACTTCGCTTTCAATTTTTGCAAATTGCAAAAGTTCTTTTGGCAACATCACGCGAGATTGCCCATCAAGTTCAACTTCAGTTGCGCATTCAAGTAATGTGCGCATCATAAATCTGTGTTGAGGATTTGTTGATGAGAGATTTCGAATCGTCAATTCAAGTTTCATCCATTCATCTTGCGGATATAAAAATAAACACGATTCAAATCCGCGAGTAACGATAAATGTATCCTTTGCTTCGCGCGATAAATTTTTTCGCAATTTAGCAGGAATATTTACTCTGCTTTTTGCGTCGACTGTATGTGAAAAAGAACCTTTAAATGATGACATTTTTCTTTCCTTTGTTAAATTCCAAAATTACCCACTTTCACCCACTTTTGTACAAAAGTACTGATTTATTCTGTAAAGTCAAGTCTTTTTAGGAAAATTAATTTTTATTTGAGAGCAAACATCAATTGAACATTTTGGACAAATAATTCGCTGGTATTTTATTTTGATTGTGATTGATAGGTAAAACAAATTCAATAAGATTGCTTTTAAATTTTTTGTTTCACTCCTAACGGAGTTCAAATGGGTTGTGAAGATTCAATCTACAAATATGTCATCCCTACGGGATTATTTAATAACATTTTTAATACCTGATATTTTGATGAAAAATAAAAAGCTCCGAAGGAGCAATATATTGGTAACAAAGAATAAATATACAGATTCAAACCCCTTAGGGGTGATACAAAATTTGATTTTGAATTTCTGTTTAAATTATTTATAAAAACTTAAGTATTTAATAGGAGAAACAAATCGTAAAAATATATTTTTAGATTGATTTGCTTCATTAAATTTATTTAATAATCAAATAATGCATTGATAAATCATCGTCAATAAATTATTTTTGTATACAAAATGAGACAAAAATTTGTTTATATCGAAACTTATGGCTGCCAAATGAACGAAGCCGACACAGAAATTGTGCAGGGAATTTTGAACGCCAATGGTTACACAAAAACAAGCGACGCAAAAATTGCTGATGTGATTTTTGTAAATACTTGCAGTGTGCGCGACAATGCTGAGAAGAGAATTTACGCCCGTTTGCAACATTTAAAAGGTTTTAAAAAAATAAATCCCGGAGTTGTGATTGGTGTGCTTGGTTGCATGGCTGAAAGATTGCGAACAGAATTAATTGATAAAAATAATATTGTAGATATTGTTGTCGGGCCCGATGAATACCGAAAACTCCCAAAATTAATTGACGATGCAAATTATGGTTCGCGTGGAATTGCAGTAAAACTTTCGCGAGTAGAAAATTACGATGACATAATTCCTTTGCGAACTGAGGGAGTTAATGCTTGGCTTTCTGTTATGCGTGGATGCGATAAGTTTTGCACATTTTGCGTTGTACCATTTACTCGCGGAAGAGAACGAAGCAGAACTATGAAAAGTGTTTTGAGTGAAATAAAAATTTTAAGCGAGCAAGGCGTTTGCGATGTTACTTTGCTCGGACAAAATGTAAACTCTTACCAAGATGAAAATTATGATTTTGCCGATTTGATGTTTAATGCTTCGCAAGTTGATAAAAAAATGCGTGTCAGATTTACAACAAGTCATCCGCAAGATATGTCGGACAAACTTATTAGAACAATTGCTGAGAATGAAAATATTTGTAAATCAATTCACTTGCCTGTTCAATCTGGTTCCGATAGAATTTTAGAATTAATGAATCGTTCGTACACAATTTCGCACTACATGAGTTTGATTGAAAAAATAAAAAATAATATTCCGAATGTAACTTTATCGACAGATATAATTTCTTGCTTTCCAACTGAAACAGACGAAGACCACAATGCAACAATTAATTTAATTAAAGAAGTTGGATTTGACGGAGCTTTTACATTTAAATATTCTCCGCGCGAAAACACAAAAGCATTTTTAATGAGCGATAACATTTCTGAAGAAACAAAAGCAGAACGATTAAATGAAATTATTGATTTGCAAAGAGAAATCTCATCAATAAAAAATCTTGAAATGGTTGGCAATGTTGAAGAAATTTTAATTGAAACGCAAAGTACAAAATCAGCAAACGATTGGATGGGAAAAACTGACGGAAACAAATCAACAATTATACCAAAAGATGATTTTAAAATTGGCGATTTCGTAAAAGTAAAAATAACACGAACCAATTCCGCTACACTTTTTGGCGAAGTAGTAAAAAACGAAGAGGTGCTCGCATGATTAAACTTATTTTTTCAATTTTAATTTTTACTGAAATCGTTTTTTCGCAGTTATCTTCAGTTGATTTTGAAAAGCAAATAGATAGAATTTATACAGGCAAAATTGATTTAGTTTTAAAAGAGCTTCCCGAATTGAAAAAAACTTTTCCATACGATATACAAGTTGAATATCTCGATGCGCTTTTAACGAAGGATGGAGAAATTGCCTCAAAAAAATTTTTAACAATTGCAAATAAAAATCCATTATTCGATTACAGCGACGATGCATTGTATCGTGTTTATCAATATCACTATACGCGAGGAGAATATATTAATGCGGATCAAATTTTTGCTCGATTACAAAATGATTATCCAAATTCTGATTATAGAAAAATTGAAAATTTAGAATCGCGACAATCAATCAATAAAAAAAATAATTCGATTACGGTTCAAGTTGGCGCATTTTCAGAAAAATTAAACGCAGAAAAATTAATTCAGCAATTAAGTTCGTACAAAATAATTTCTGAGGTTCGAACAAAAGAATCTGCTCGACAACTTTTTTTTGTTGTGGTTGATGGATTTAAATCAATTGAAGAAGCGCAAAATTTTATTTCAAAATTAAAACAAGATTATGGTATTTCATCAATTATTTTTAAAAACGCTGAATGACAAAAGCATTAATACATATTCCAAATAAAAATTTAGTTGATCTCATCGGCAATTCGGTTGAGATGAAAGAAATAATTAATGTCATTCAACAAGTTGCGCCAACTGATATTACTGTTTTAGTAACTGGAGAAAGCGGAGTTGGAAAAGAAGTTGTTGCTCGAGCAATTCACTCTTTAAGTTCGCGCGCATCAAAACCAATGTTGACTGTAAATTGTGGCGCGATACCGGAAGGAATTATCGAGAGCGAATTATTTGGACATGAAAAAGGTTCTTTCACCGGTGCAAACCAAGAACGAAAAGGATATTTTGAACTTGCCGATGGTGGAACAATTTTTCTTGATGAAATTGGAGAATTGCCTTTAGCAACTCAAGTTAAATTTTTACGAGTTTTAGAGAATGGCGAATTTTTAAGAGTTGGATCTTCAACTTCAAAAAAAGTAAATGTTCGAGTAATCGCCGCAACAAATAAAAATTTGGCGAACGAAGTTAAAGCAAATCGCTTCCGAACTGATTTATATTTTAGATTGCGTTCAATAAATATTCATGTCCTTCCTCTTCGTGAAAGAAGTGAAGACATTTCGCTTTTGGCAAAAAAGTTTGCGCAAGAGTTTGCAGAAAAAAATCATATTCCTCTTCCTAAAATTGAATTCGATGCAATTGTTTTACTTAAAAATTATTATTGGCCCGGAAATATTCGCGAACTAAAAAATTTAATTGAAAGTCTTTTAGTGCTCGAGCGAGGAAAATCAATTACTGCCGAAGCTGTAAATAAGCATTTAAATCAAGCGCATTTTTCAAGTGAAGATAATAATCTTCCGGTTTTCGTCAAACAAGGGGATTTTGACGAACGCGGTTTAATTTACCGTGCGCTTGTTGATTTGAAATCTGATATGATTGATTTGAAAAAATTAGTTGCTTCGCAGATGATAAAAAATGATGGAGCGATTTCCTCTGTCGTCGATAAAAATTTAATCGGCGAAATTGAAAATCTTTCAATTGAAGATATGGAGAGAAAATTAATAACACACTCGCTTGAAAAATTTCATGGAAGTCGCCGAAATGCCGCACGAGCATTAAAAATTAGTGAAAGAACTTTGTACAGAAAAATTAAAGAGTTTGGTTTGCAATGAAAATATTTAGCGCAATTTTTATTTCAATTTTATTTTGTGGATGTGTTTACACTTTCACAGGTGCATCTATTCAACCTCATTTGAAAACTATCGCAATTCCTCTTTTTGATGATAGAAGTGGATTTGGCGAGCCAAATGTAAAAGAAAAATTAACCAGCGGAGTTTTAGATTTATTTATAAGAGATAATACACTTTCAATTTCCGACCGAATGAGTGCCGATGCAGTTTTGGAAGGCGCAGTAATTTCAATTAACGATGCGCCAGCTATAATTGAAAAGGGTGAAAGAATCGGGACACGAAGATTAACAATTATTGTCCATATCGTGTTTAACGATTTACAACTTCGCAAGAAAATTTGGGAAAAAGATTTTTCTCAATATGGCGATTACGAAACAAGCGGACAAAATAGAACAATCGCAATTGATGAAGCAATAAAAAAAATTTCGGAGGATATTCTTCTCCAAACAGTTTCAGGATGGTAATATAATTTTAATGAAAGGATTAATGTAAAATGGAAATGTTTGTAATCACGATGTATATTTTATCACTCTCCGTACTTTTTGTTTTCAGCTCGCACGGATTTGTGATGGTGTATCATTATTTAAAATTAAAAAATGTAAAAGAAATCGAGCCGGATGAAATGAAAAATTATCCGATGGTAACAATTCAACTTCCGCTGTACAACGAAAAATATGTTGTGCAACGACTTATCGAATCATCTTGTGAGATTGATTATCCAAAAGATAAATTGGAAATTCAAATCTTAGATGATTCAACCGACGAAACCGTCGCACTTGTCGCAACAATCGTCGCGCAGATGAAAGATAGAGGGCACATCATTCATCATGTTCGTCGCACAAATAGAAAAGGTTTCAAAGCTGGCGCACTTAAAGAGGGACTTGCAAAAGCCACTGGCGAATTTGTTGCTATTTTTGATGCTGATTTTGTTCCGAAAAAAGAGTTTTTGAAAAAAACACTTCCCTATTTTTTAAATGAAAAAATCGGAATGGTGCAATCTCGTTGGGAACATATAAACGCTGAGTATTCGCTTTTAACACGAATTCAAGCGTTCGCTTTGGATGGGCATTTTGTAATCGAACAAGCGATTAGAAATAAAGTCAACTACTTTATTAATTTTAATGGGACTGGTGGCGTGTGGAGAAAATCTTGCATAATTGATGCAGGAAATTGGCAATCGGATACTTTGACGGAAGATTTGGATTTGAGTTATCGCGCACAATTGCGTGGATGGAAATTTAAATTTTTACGCGACATAACTTCTCCAGCAGAATTGCCAGCAGAAATAAATGCTTTGAAGTCGCAACAATTTCGTTGGACAAAAGGTGCAATTGAAACTTCGCGAAAACTTTTACCAAAAGTTTGGAAATCAAAACTTCCTCTAAAAATGAAAATTCATTCTACTTTTCATTTAACAAATAATTATGTTTTCCCATTTATTATTTTAGCCGGAATTTTTAATGTCCCGCTTGTTTTTATAAAACATGCTGGTGGTTACGAACAATATTTTGATTTGATGTCAATTTTTATTTTTGCATTTATTGGTTCATTTCTTTTTTACATGTATTCGCAAAAAGATATTTATGAAGATTGGCAAAGAAGAATGTTTCTCTTTCCGATTTTTATGGCTGGTAGTATGGGCTTTTCTATCAACAACTCGAAAGCAGTTATTGAAGGATTATTTAAAAAGAAAAGTGAATTTGTCCGAACTCCAAAATATTCTATTCGCGAGAAAAATGATTCTTGGAAAAATAAACAATATGTCCCGATTAAATTAAGTTGGGTTGTAGTTGTCGAAGTAGTTTTGGCGTTGTATTGTTTAGTCGGACTAATTGCCTCAATAGTATTTTTAGAAATTGCTGCGATTCCATTTCAGTTGCTTTATTTTTTTGGTTACGCATCTGTTGCCTATCTATCGTTGCAACAAACTTTTGAAGCCAGAAGAGTAAAATTAAATAATGTTGAAGCTGAATTTGCAACAACTTAACTTGTTTTTAATTTAACTTTATTTTACAATTAAGCCGATGAATATTTCGTCGGCTTTTTTTATGGATAACACACTTAATTTTTCTTTTTTATCTGAGGCGTTAAAAAATAATCCTCGTTCGAGTTTATTTGCAATTTATGCAAAAGAGCTTATTTCTCGCGGTGAAAACGCAAAAGCAATTTCGCTACTTGAGGGCGGAACAAAATTATTTCCTAATTATGCAATTTCATTTTTTATTCTTGGCGAGTGTTTTAAAAATATAAATGAAATCCAGAAATCTAAATCTGCTTTTCAAAGCGCATGCGATTTATCTCCTTTCAATCAAAAATTTCGGACTGCATTAAATGAAGTTATTGAAATATTAGAAAATGAAAACTCATTTCTTACTTTTGAGCAATACGCCCAAAAAAATATTACCAATTACAAAAAAAGTGATATTTTAACTTTCGAGCAATATTTAAAATTAAAAGAGAGTACTTTTGAGTTAGATAAATTTGTAACTGAACTCTCACGAGCTCAAAGAATTGTTGTAGATGAAAATCAAACCGAGCAGAATATTTACGAACCCGAAAACAACGAGGAATTATTTTTAACTCCAACTTTAGCAGAAATATTTGTAGAACAAAATCAATTTGACGAAGCTATCTCACTTTACCAAAAGTTAAGCGAAATCTTGCCAACCGAAAAGGATAAATTTTTAAAGCGGTTAACTGAAATCGAAGAGTTGAAATCTCAAATAAAAAAGTCCACTTAAGTGGACTTTTTTATTTTACTAAATTCTAAATTTATTTAATCGAGTTAACTAACTTTGAAATTTTCGATTTTTGATTTGACGCTTTATTTTTATGAATAACTCCCTTGCCTGCAAGTGTATCCAAATACGAAGTTGTCTCTTTCAAAAGTTTTAAAGCTGTCTCTTTATTTTTTTCACTTCGAACTTTTTTAACAAGTGTACGAAGTTTAGAAGTCTGAACTTTGTTTTTTATTTTTTTCTTTTCGCTAGTGCGAATTCTTTTAATAGCTGATTTGTGTTGTGCCATTTGTAATTTGTACCTTCCTAAATTTTCTCAGCAAAGATAAAAAAATCTTGCATTACATTCAAGAATTCATTTCTAATTGTTTCAAATATTCTTATCTTAAAAAATCAAAATGAAAAAAGAAAAAATCATTATTTTATTTACAGTTTTAATTGATGTGCTTGGCTTATCTATTGTAATTCCAATTCTCCCCTTTTATGTTACCGATTTCGGCGCTTCTCCAAACACTGTAACAATTCTTTTTTCCGTTTACTCGCTTTTCTCCTTCTTTTCCAATCCTTTTTTAGGTTCTCTTTCCGACAAAATTGGTAGACGACCTATACTTTTAATTAGCATTTTAAGTTCGGCAATTGGTTGGTTTGTTTTTGCAAGCGCAAATTCCATTCTTTTTCTTTTTGTTGGAAGAATTATTGATGGAATTGCCGCAGGAAATTTTTCGACTGCGCAAAGTTATTTAGTTGATATTTCGAAAGATGAAAAAGAACGCGCAATGAATTTAGGATTAATCGGTGCTGTTTTTGGAATTGGTTTTATGATTGGTCCGATTTTAGGTGGACTATTAAGTGTAGTTTCACATTCGTTTCCATTTTGGTGCGCAGGATTTTTATCTGTTGCTAATTTTATTTTTGCGTTTTATAATTTACCCGAAACAAATCACAATCGCTCAACTGAAAAAATTAGATTCAATCCTCTGCTACCATTAAAACGAGCAATCCTTCCATCTTCAATTCGTCCACAATATATTTCTTATTTTTTATTTATTTTTTCGTGGGCTGGAGCACAATCTATTTTTAGTTTATATGGACATGCAAAATTTAATTTTTCTGGAATTCAAATTGGTTTGATGTTTGCATCTTTAGGATTGACTGCATTACTTAATCAAGTTTATCTTTTAAAAAGATTTTGGTTGAAAAATTTTTCCGATTTAAAACTTGAAGTGATTATGTTTTCGATGATGACGATTGGCTCTTTTGTAATGGCAAGCGATTCATTAATTTTATTTTTTATTTCTTTTGTACCAATTGCAACTGCTCAAGCGATTTTAAGAGTTGCCATTACAAACCAAAGTGCTGGAAAATCTCTCCCTCAAGAAAAAGGAATGGTCATCGGAACACTTTCTGGTATTATGTCTTTCGCAATGATTATCTCTCCACTTATTGCTGGCGCAATGTTTGAAATCAATTTGAAATTCCCTTTTTATTTTTCCGGTGTTTTAACTTTGCTTGCGGCATTTTTATCTTATAACGAACTAAAAAAATCCCACGCAATTAGATTTTGATTTTATAAATTTATTTAACTAAAAAATAATAAAAAATCCCATTTTAAGATGGGATTTTTAAAAATAATGTGGGCCCTGCAGGACTTGAACCTGCGACCCAGCGATTATGAGTCGCTTGCTCTAACCAACTGAGCTAAGGGCCCCGAAATTTTCATCAAAATACAAAAACATCATAAAGACTGCAAGAAACTTAGAAAAATATAAGCCAAACTAAAAAATAAATTGGCAATAAAATTTTTAAAGAAAATTTAAAAATATATTCTACAAAATTTGGCATCTCAACTCCACTCTGTTCAGCAATTGATTTGACCATAAAGTTTGGTCCGTTACCGATGTAAGTGCATGCGCCAAATGTAACCGAAGCCGCAGAAATAACCTCAACATATTTTGCGTGATTAATTAAAAATTCTTTGAGATGATTTACATTATCGATGTTTAAATTAAATAAACCGAATGATGCAGTTAAAAAATTTAAATATGTTGGCGCATTATCTAAAGCTGATGAGAGAAGCCCCGTTGCCCAAAAATATTCTGTCGTTGTATTAATCCCAAGTTGCGATGAATTTAATGAAAGCCAATCAAGCGCTGGCATCATAGTAGCAAATATTCCGAGAAATAAAATTGCAACTTCTTTTATTGGATGAAAATTAAAATTATTTTTTTTATGAATCTCTTTATCGGTAAAATAATAAGAGCTAAGCGCGGCAGTAATCATTATTATCTCTCGAAGCATTATTGGAGACTCAATAAAAACTGAAAAAATAATTAGCGCTAAAAATCCTAAATTCAAAATTCCTTTAAAATGCCACTCTTCTTTTTCCGATTCTATTTCGTGTTGAGTTTTTTCAGTTCGATGTTCAAAATCTTTTTTATCGTAAAGATAAAATATTGCTAAAATAAGTCCGTTTGTAAAAAGCCAAATCCAAAACAAATGGGTTGTAATCCAAAAAAATGGAATTCCTTTTAAGAATCCTAAAAATAAAGGTGGGTCGCCGATTGGTGTTAGCATTCCGCCAACATTGCTTACAATAAAAATAAAAAATATAATGTGGAAAGGTTTTAATCTATATTTATTAATTTTAATAAATGGACGAATCAAAAGCATCGATGCGCCAGTTGTCCCTAAAATATTTGCTACAACGGCTCCAATCGCCAAAAGAACTAAATTATATTTTGGAGTTGATTTGCCTTTGAGCAAAATTAAAATTCCGCCACTTACAACATAAAGCGAACCGATTAAAATTATAAAGCTAAAATAATCGTGAGCAGTAATTAAAACTCTTTCACTATTTTTTAAAATGAAAATATAATATCCAACAATTATCAAACCAAGTGAAATTGAAATCGCTGGATAATAATTTTCCCAAAATTTTTTATTTATAAAAGGAGCAAATGCAATCAAGCCAAGTAAAATAATAAATGGCAAAATCATTACAGGGTCGATATGTGGTATGTTGTACATTTATTTTAGATTACAAATGAATTCTCAAAAATCAAACCAAAACAGCTTTTAAATATTTGCCAGTAATCGAGTTCGTGTTTCGGCAAATCTCATCGGGCGAACCTGTGGCAACAACCTCGCCACCACTAACGCCGCCCATCGGCCCCAAATCTACAATAAAATCAGCGCATTTAATTACCTCAAGGTTATGCTCAATCACTATAATAGAGTGACCAGTTTCAATCAGCGCCTCAAAACAAGCTAAAAGTTTTTTGATGTCATCGAAGTGAAGACCAGTTGTTGGCTCGTCAAAAATAAAAAGTTGATTGCCATTTTTTTGCGATGTTAAATAAGCGGCAAGTTTTACTCTTTGCGCCTCTCCACCAGAAAGTGTTGTAGCAGATTGACCAAGCCGAATGTAACCAAGACCGACATCAAAAAGTGGTTGAAGTTTTTTTACAACTTTTTTTGCTGATTGAAATTGCGAAAAAAATTCGATTGCAGAATCAACTGTCATATTTAAAATATCATCTACATTTTTATTTTGATAGAAAACTTGAAGTGCTTCATCTTTAAATCTTTTTCCTTTGCAACTTTCGCATTCGAGATAAATATCTGCCATAAATTGCATTTCAATTTTTTGGAATCCATCTCCCTCGCAAGCATCGCATCTTCCGCCAGCAACATTAAAAGAAAAAAATCCGGGAGAGTAACCGTGCAATTTGGAAGTTGTAGTTTTAGATAAAAGTTCGCGAATCTCGTCAAATACTTTTATGTAAGTTGCAGGATTTGAGCGAGGCGTGCGACCAATCGGAGATTGATCGACTAAAACAATTCCATCAATAAAATTAAATCCTTCAATCAGATCAACTGCGCCGGGCTTTTGAACATAAGTTGCGCCGAATCGCCTCATTGCGTGAGCATAAAGAATTTGGTGAATTAATGTACTTTTGCCCGAACCACTAATACCAGTTACGCAAACAAATTTATTTAACGGAAAACTAACTGTAATATTTTTTAAATTATTTTCCTTCGCACCACGGATTGTAATTGATTTCCCATTTTTTGTTTCACCTCTTTTTTTCGGAATTGGAATTTTTTCTTTTCCAAAAAGATATTTTAAAGTTAGTGAGTTTGTCTTCGGTAATTTATTCGGGATTTTTCCTTCGTAAATAATTTCTCCGCCACGCTCGCCAGCAAAAGGACCAATATCAATTAAGTGGTCGCAAGAGCGAATAATTTCGCTATCGTGCTCAACAACAATTACAGAATTTTTTAAATCGCGAAGTGATTTTAAAATTTTAATTAATCTATTTGTATCGTGCGGATGAAGCCCGATGCTCGGTTCATCTAAAATATAAGTTGCGCCAATTAAAGATGAGCCAATTGATGTTGCAAGATTTATTCTTTGCGCCTCGCCACCGGAAAGTGTCATCGAAAGCCGATTGAGCGATAAATAACCAACGCCAACATTGTTTAATAAATTCAACCTTTTTTTGAGTTCCGTTAGAATTCGTTTTGCAATTTCAAAATCGAATTTGCTTAATTCCAAATTTTCAAAATAATTTTTCGCATCCTCAATTCGCATACAAGAAATATCGAAAATAGTTTTCTTCGAGATTTTAACTGCAAGCGCCTCTTTTTTTAAACGACTTCCGTTACATTCGTCGCAAATTGTGTAACCGCGATATCGACTAATCATAACTCGATTTTGAATTTTGTAAAGTTTTTTTTCTAACGACTTAAAAAATCCGTAAATGCCATGATATTTTTTTTTGTAGCCGTTTAAAACAATTTGTAATTCTTCCGAAGTTAAATCGGAAAAAGGAATATCAACTCTTACTTTGGCTTCGTTTGCGATTGAAAGTAAATCGTCCATATTATGTTTGTAGTATGGAGTTGTCCAAGCTAAAATTGCGCCATCGGAAATTGATTTTTCTTTTCGAGGAACAACTAAATCTAAATCAATTCCGATTGAACGACCAAAGCCTTGACATTTTTTGCAAGCACCAAGTGGATTGTTAAATGTAAAAGTTGATGGCTCGGGTTCATCATATTTTATTTTGCAATTTGCACATTCAAAATGTTGATTGAAGTGCCGAGGCAAATTCGATTCCAAATTAAAAATTGAAACATAACCGTTTCCTTCAACAAATGCAGTTTGGATTGAATCTGCCAATCTTGTTTTTGTAGTTTTAGTATTTGAGCGATGAATATATCTATCAACCAAAACATAAATATTTTTTTTCGATTGTGTGATTACTTCCGACTCATTTAAATCTACAACTTCATTATTAATTAAGAGACGAAAAAATCCTCTTGCTTTAAGTGCATCGCACTCCTCTTTAAAACTATGACCATGATGAGTTGGTATTTCAAAAGCGATATAAAATTTTTTTCCGTCATCTAAATCGGAAAAAGTATTTACAACCGATTCGACCGAATCGCGCAAAATAATTTCTCCGCAATTAAGGCAAAAAGTTTTTCCAATCCTCGCAAAAAGTAATCGGAGGTAATCGTAAATTTCGGTAGTTGTTGCAACGGTTGAACGAGGATTTTTTGTAATCGATTTTTGTTCGATAGCAATTGTTGGAGAAATATTTAGGATTGCATCAACATCGGGCTTTGGCATTCTATCTAAAAATTGCCGTGCGTAAACCGAAAGACTCTCCACAAATCTTCTCTGTCCTTCGGCGTAAAGTGTATCAAATGCAAGGGTGGATTTGCCCGAACCGCTAACGCCAGTAATAACAACAAATTTATTTCGAGGAATTTCGAGCGAAATATTTTTTAGATTATGCTCGCGTGCGCCACGAATAATTATTGATTGATGGAGATTTTTTAAGGGATTTAATTTCGGCAATTTTATTTTTTAAAAAGATCTTTTAAAATTTTTCCTTGATTGCCAACTGGTGGCTCAATTTTTAAGATAAAAGATAAAGTTGGTGCTATATCTGCGATGCTTACGCTTTCTGAAAATTTTCCTTTTTGCAAACCTGCACCATAAAAAAGTAACGGAACATGCGAATCGCAATTCCAAGGTTCTCCATGCGATGCACCGTAACCTGCGCCATGCGAAGTTAAATTTTTATTCCAACTTAAAGAGTAAAATGGTTTTAGTTGAAGATAAAGATTTCCACTTCTGGAAGCCATAAAATTTAATTTTGCTTTTTCAAATAAAAAATTGCCACCAGAATTATTTTTTAAATCTGTTGCAGTTTGTACTGCGGCAATCCCGCGAATAGTTAAAAGTGTCTCCGCGGTAACTGACTCAACATAATTCATCATTAAATTTTTTTCACTTACTAATGAGTCATTCAAATAAATATTTGCACCAGTTATTTTTTTTATCCATTTTTTATTTCCAGCCGAACCAAAAACATTATTTAATTTATTTTCGATTGCATTTGAAATTGTTTCAAATTCAACTCTTCCAGCATCTGCATTTTTATTTTGCGCTAAAATATATTCTGGCATCGGAGAGACACCGTGGTCAGCAGTTAAAACAATCAAGCAATTTTTTAGTCCAATATATTTATCTAAATAAATAAAAAATTCTTCGAGCATTTTATCTGTTCTAATTGTTATATCCATTACTTCGTGACTATTTGGACCAAAGCCGTGTCCAACATAATCGTTTGCGGATAAACTTACTGCAAGCAAATCGGTATAAATATTTTTTCCTAATTTATTATTTTCGATTGCAGATTTTACAAATTTAAAAAGATGTTCATTTGCAAATGGAGAGTATAAAAAAGCCGTTGAAAACTGCTGTAATGTTGAGTTTTCTCCGCCATTTATTGTATGAGGAAAAGATTTATCCATTCCATAAGTTGGATTCTCGGCTTCGAAATCATCACTGCTTTGAATTTTATATTCTGAAATTGGTAAAATTCTATCCCAAATTTTTCCTTTGTATGAAATTATATTTTCATTTTTATTAAAATCATTTACCCAAGTTGGAAGTTCGGTTGCGTAATAAGAAGAAGTTGAAAAAAATGAAGTTGAATTGTTTGAACTACCAAAATAAACTTCAGATGGAGTTTTTCCTCCCATTAAAATTGCGGCCCTATCTTTATTTGAAATTGAAATTACTTTAGACTGGTAATTATTCGACTCGCGAAGTTGATCGCCAACGGTTGAACCAATAAAATTTTTCGGAGAGTTTCCAATTTTTTTTGTGCTAAATAAAATTGTACTGTTTTCATCATCGACACAATAAACTTCTTTATTATTTTTATTATCGTACCACTGATTTGCAATAATTCCATTTACCACTCCGTACGAGCCACTTAAAATTACAGCGTGACCGGGACCGGTTTCAGTTGCAGAATGCAAAAAATTTGCTGATGAAAAATTTGCGCCATCTTTTAAAAAAAGATTAAATCCTCGCTTGCTAAAATATGGTGCAAACCTTTCCAAATAATCGTATCGTAATTGGTCGATGCTGATTACAACAACAAGTTTTGGTTTTTCATTTGAAACTGAAATGAGAAATGGAAATAAAAGGATAAATAAAAATTTTTTCATAATTCGTTAAACCCGAGTTTGTGTTGACGAAAATAATATTTTTTTGCTAAAATACCCACACTTTTACAATACTAATTTTGATGCTTTTTGAATTTTCGTTAAATTGTGCCTATGAAGAAAAACGCAATTGTATTAACAGGAAAAACTCTCGACGAATTAAAAGAATTTGTCGAGTCTCAAGAGGAATCAAAATTTAGAGCTCAACAATTATTTGAGTGGCTTTACAAATTTAAAGTTTCATCTTTTGATGAAATGACAAATTTATCCAATGAATTCAGGGGAATATTAAATCGGGTTGCATCAATAAATTCAATAACTTTAGTCAATTCGCAAACTTCAAAAATTGATGGGACATCAAAATTTTTATTTAAACTATTTGATGGAAATAAAATTGAAAGCGTTTTAATCCTCCCGAGAGAAACTGCAGTGGATGCTGAGAAGCGACTAACGATTTGCATTTCAACACAAGTTGGTTGCCCACTTGATTGCAAATTTTGCGCAACTGCGTCGATGGGATTTACCAGAAATTTAACCGCTGGAGAAATTATTGAACAAATAATTTTTGTTGAAAAATTTGCAGGAAAAAAAATTACAAATGTTGTTTTTATGGGAATGGGCGAACCAATGCTCAATTACAAAGAGGTAATGAAAGCCTGCGATCTTTTAACTGACAATAAAGGAATGAGTATCACTCCGAAAAAAATTACAATCTCAACTGCCGGATATGTTGATGGAATAAAAAAGATGGCAGACGAAAAAAGAAAAATGAAATTAGCTCTCTCTCTTCACTCGCTCGATGACAAAACAAGAATTAAAATAATGCCGATTACAAAAAAATATTCTGTCGAGGAATTAATTAAATCTTTAAAATATTACAGCGAGAAAACTGGCTTCAGCGTTATGCTCGAATATATTTTATTTAGCGGACTGAATGATACAGAAAAGGATATTGCGCTATTAACAAAATTACATAAAAGAATTCCGATGCGAATAAATATTATTCCTTTTCACAACATCGAGTTTACAAAACCAAAAGGAATTGGCCACGATTTAAAAAGTGCATCGAGAGAGGAAATAAAATCCTTTAGCGCAAAATTACAATCAAACGGAGTTTTGGTTTTCACTCGAAATAGTTCCGGCGCCGATATCGATGCGGCTTGCGGACAATTAGCAATTTCATCAAAATAAACTCGATTGCAAATTTAGCAATTTTCTTTTAAATTTATTTAACTTTTTTACTTTATGAATATAATTTTATTTGGCGCACCGGGAGTTGGCAAAGGAACGCAAGCGCAATTTTTAATTTCAAAATTTAATCTCGCACATATTTCAACTGGCGATATTTTGCGCGTAGCAATTAAAAACGAAACTCCTCTTGGTTTGGAAGCGAAAAAATTTATGGATGCCGGAAATTTAGTTCCCGATAGCGTGATGATTGAAATGGTGAGGGAAGTTTTGTCAAACGAAAAATGCGCAAACGGCTTTATTTTAGATGGTTTCCCGCGAACTGTTGCGCAAGCCGATGCTTTAAAATCTCTTTTTGTTGATTTAAAAATTCAGCATCCTTTGGTTATTAATATTGATCTTGATGAAAATGAAATTGTAAAAAGATTGAGCGATAGATTTATTTGTAGGGATTGTGGAAAAGTTTTTAATTCTCAAATGCTAAAAAATAATAAATGTATTTCGTGTAGTGGAGAAATTTATCAACGCATTGATGATAAACCAGAAACTGTTCGCAAGAGACTTGAAATTTATAAATCTAATACCGAGCCACTGAAAAACTTTTACTCAAGTTTGAATGTATTAAAAAATGTTGACGGCTTTGGAAATGTCGATGAAGTTGCAAAACGAATTTTTGATTTATTAAAATAAATGGGAATTCCATTTGAAAAATTTGCTCCATCTTTTTTTAACAAACCTCCGCTTGTAATTGGTCATCGTGGATTTTCGAAAATAGCACCAGAAAATACAATTGCCTCGTTTAAAAAAGCAATCGAGTTTGGCGCAAATATGATTGAGTTTGATATTCAATTAACTTCCAACGATGAGTTTGTAGTAATCCATGATAATAATTTAAAACGCACTGTCGGGACAAATGAAGATGTTTATGAGTTAAGTAGCAATTTATTAACTCAGCTTGATTGTGGAAATTGGTTTGATAAATCTTTTTCGAATGAAAAAATTCCTCACCTCAATGATCTTTTAAGGATTGCATCGCCAAAAATTTTTCTTAATATAGAAATTAAACCAGATGTTAAATTTAAAAATAATTCGATGGCTGAATTATTATTAAAATCACTTGATGGATTTTCTAAAAATAAATTTATTTGTGTCTCTTCTTTCAATCACAAAATAATTACACAAATCAAAAAACTCAATCCAACAATTACAATTGGAGTTTTATTTAATTCGCTTAAAGATTTTCGTAACTCTCCAAGCAGACTTGCAAAAAAAGTAAATGCAGAAATTTTTATTTGCAATAAACATCAAATAAATTTTGATGTTGTGCAAAATGCTCATCAAAATAAAATTGCAGTTTATGTTTATGGCATTACATCAAAAAAAGATGTTGAGCGGTTATTAAAATTAAATATCGATGGATTAATTGCCGACGATGTTCAATTAGTAAAGGATGTTATTAATGAACATTTACATCTCAAAAGTTGATGTTGTGATTTGAGAAAAAAATAGTATGTTTCGATACAAAATTTAACATTATAAACAATTTCACGGAGGTTTTATGAGTAAAATTTATTTTTCAATAATCTATTTCCTTTTTTTCATCCCATTAAAAGCCCAAATTACTGTTACTCTTGATGATATGAAAAAATTGTTTGAAGTTGGTAAGTCATTAAATGATTATGTTTACAATGAAGATTCAATTTAGTTTGATATTGGATATCCATCAAATACGGTTTCCCAAAACTGGGTTATGCCATCTTTAATATTTAATGACTCAATTAAATATCAATTGGATAATCCTTCCACTGGTTTTGCAAATTCTTTTTATCTTGATGCTAAAGTAGTTGCTAAAACAAATTTTTTTACTGAAGATTCAAATTCAATATTTGCAGAGATTTATTTAGACTTTCAACCTGAGGGTGTAAAATTAATAGGTCGGTTTTATTTATTTGAGAATCTCGAAAATAATGAGAGTAGTTATGAAGGAAAAATAGAAAATCAATTATTATTTTATAAACTACCGTTAGCATTAGGTTTTACTCATACTGAATATAATATTGTATCTGATGATCCAGGTAATGGATATAGATTTACAAAGTATAGCACATCAAAATGTGATGCATTCGGAACAATTAAGATTGGTCAAAACTCCTATCCATGTTTAAGAGTTTATTCAATAATGATTGATAGTGTTATTACTCCAACTGAAACTTATATAGATAAAAGAAGTAGAATAGAATTTTTTACAAAAAATGGGATGTTTTTATTAGCAGAACCAACACGGTCATGGATAAATGATTCAGGAAAAGTTTATACTTATTACATCGAAAAATTGTCCAATGAAACTTCGACAAATGTCAACTTCTCAAATATCAACAATGCGAAAAGTTTTCTTTTACATCAAAATTTTCCAAATCCATTTAATCCTCAAACAAAAATTTCTTACGAATTAAATGAGGATTCAAAAGTCTCTTTAAAAGTATTTAATATACTTGGAAAAGAAGTTGCAAATTTGGTCGATGAAAAACAAAAAAGAGGAAAACATTCAATTAATTTTGAAGCAGAGAATTTACCAAGTGGTTCATATTTTTACAGATTGCTAAATAATAAGAATGTAAAAACAGGTAAGATGATGTTGGTAAAATAAAATTGCAGTTTATGTTTATGGCATCACTTCAAAAAAAGATGTTGAGCGATTATTAAAATTAAATATCGATGGACTGATTACCGATGATGTACAATTAGTTAAAGAGGTTATTGTAGAACATTTTCATAAAAAATAAATAATTGGTAAATTTAAGTAGGTTCTTAAAATAGAAATTATTTTTCTTCTATAATTACAAAAGCAACAACTGTTTTATCAACATTTGAAATAATAAATGCCATTAGTACTTTAAAATTAAGCAATGGCCATTTCCATCAAAAAAATTTGTATTATCAACGCAATATGAAAAAAATTCTCGTTCTCGGTGGAGGTTTTATAGGTAGTGTTGTCGCTTGTGATTTGCAAAAAGATTTTGATGTCACAATTGCAGATGTTTCGAACAAACGACTTCGATTCCTTTGGAAAAAATTTTTCTTGAAAGGAATTAAGGCTGACTTGTCAAATGCTTCAACAATAAAAAAAATTGTTGCTGATTTTGATTTGATAATTGGTGCTGTTCCGGGATTTCTTGGTTTCAATATGCTCAAGTCGGTTATTGAGGCAAAAAAAAATATTGTCGATATCTCTTTTTTTCCTGAAAATGCTTTCAAACTTAATAAACTTGCAAAGAAAAATAATGTAACAGCCATTGTTGATTGTGGAGTTGCGCCTGGTTGCACTAATTTAATTATAGGTTATCATCAAGCGAAGATGGATGAATTGATAAATATTGAATGTTATGTAGGTGGGCTTCCAGTTTTACGCGAACTCCCATTTGAATATAAAATTGTATTTTCTCCTATTGATGTTATCGAAGAATATACTCGTCCTGCGCGAATAGTTAAAAATGGAAAGATAGTTGTAAAAAAAGCTCTTTCTGAAATTGAAGTACATAAGTTTCCAAAAATCGGAATGCTTGAATCTTTCAACAGCGATGGTTTACGATCATTGATGAAAACAATCAATGCAAAAAATATGAAAGAGAAAACTTTAAGATATCCTGGCCATGCAGAGAAAATGAAATTATTTCATGAAATAGAATTGTTCAGTAAAAAAGAAATTACTGTAAATGGGAATAAAATTCGTCCGATTGATGTAACTGCAAAACTTTTATTTCCAAAATGGAAATTAAATGAGGGAGAAGAGGATATAACTGTACTGCAGGTTATTGTTGAAGGAATAGAAAATAAAAAACATGTTCGTTATCAATACGATATGCTTGACCGTTTTGATAAAATAAATAATATTACTTCAATGGCGAGAACCACGGGATATACATGTTCTGTTGCGGCACGATTAATTGCAAATGAATTGTATACTCAAAAAGGTATTTCCCCACCGGAATTTATTGGGGCGAATGAGAATTGTTTTAAATTTATGATTAATGGATTGAAGAAGAAAAATATCATATTTAAAAAAATGAAAAAGTAATTTTTTTATTTATTTTTCTTCAATCACTACAAAAGCAACAACTGTTTTATCGGAGTGCGAAAGAGAAAGTTGAATATTGCAATTTTCTAAACTTAATTTTAATGCGCCGTAAATTGTAAAATACGGCTTGCCAAGTTTGTCGTTTGTAACTTCAAAATCGTGCCATCTAAATTCGCCACTCCAACCTGTAGAAAGTGCTTTACTTACAGCCTCTTTTGCGGCAAACCTGGCGGCAAAATGTTGAAATGGATTTGCTTTCTTTGAGCAATATTCAATTTCGTTTGCAGTAAAAAATTTATCAATAAAAGATTTGCCGTAAGTTTCAATCGAAACTTTGATTCTATCAATTTCAATTATATCAACACCAATTCCTTTTATCATTTTTTATTTTCTTTTTTTATGATTTTAATTAAATCGAAAACATCATTCACTTCGTAATTGGCATGCGATTCGATTGTTCCAAAAGTATCACCATATCTGGCAAAGCAAGTTTTCATTCCGACTTTTGCGGCGCCAATCATGTCTCGTTCAGCCCAATCACCAATCATAATTGCTTCTTTGCCTTTAACTTTTAAAAGTTTCAACGCTCGTTTAAATGGAGCAGGATCTGGTTTTCGTTTTCCAGTATCTTCAAAAGTTACAACATGATGAAAAATATGAATCAAATTTAAATATGATAAACGAAGCCAAGCTTCACGCGAAGGCGCATCGGTAACAACTGCAAGTTGCAATCCCATTTTTAGTAATTCAATTAAAGTAAGATAAACATGTTGATACGGTACAAGCGCGGCTTCTCTTGCACGACGATATGCAATTATTCCAGATGAAAGAATTTTAAAATCTATTTTTTGAAAATGATTGAAGAGTAATTCATCAAAAACATTTTGAAATTCAATTCCCTTTTCTTTGTAAATCGAATCAATTCGTTTATTTATTTCTTCATAACTTAATTTTAATCCTGCATCACGCATTGCAATTATTGCCGCATCAATAGATTTTCGCTTCATCGCCATAAAATCTACAAGCGTATTATCCAAATCAAAAACAACTGCCTTAATCATTTTCTTTTTCTGATAAAATATTTATTGCTAAATAATATCCTTCAATCCCCAAACCAGATATTTGTGAAATGCACACATCTTGCAAAACAGAAATTTTTCTAAATTCTTCGCGTGAGTGAATGTTTGATAAATGTACTTCGACAGTTGGAATTTTAATTGAAGAAATCGCATCACGAATTGCGTAAGAATAATGTGTGAACGCACCTGCATTAATTATTATTCCTTTTATTCCATCATTCATCGCTAAATGCAATCTATCTATAATATCACCTTCGTGATTGGATTGAAAAAAAGTTAATTCATGCTTCGGATTATTTTTTATAATATCATCACAAAGATTATTTAAAGTTTGCGTTCCATAAATTTCAGTTTCGCGCGAGCCTAAAAGATTTAAATTTGGTCCATGAATTACAAGAATTTTCATTTTACCTTCTCTTCTTCTTTATTTAAAATAAGTTGAATTTCCAGTGGATATTCGATTTTATCAAAACCAAACTTGCTCATCGCGTCGCTCAAAATTAATAATTTTCTCAAATCGGAAAGTTTTCTATTTATCACAATCACCTGCTCATCTCGCAAAATACAAAATCCGCCGTCAAAATCTCCTTTTTCGTATCTGATATTAATTCCATTTTTTTTAGATTCGTTTTCTAAAAAATTTAATACTTCTTCATGCTTCATTTTTTATTGAATGGTTTAAAAATTATTAGTGGGATAATTGTGTAATAACATAAAATTGCAATCATTGGTAAACCACTAAATGCACGGATTCTCTCCATAAATAAATGTCGATACTCTTCGATATTGATTGAGTTTTTCCAGCCGAGCCAAATAAAATTCCAATCTAAATTGGCGCAATATATTTCAACAGGCACAAACATAAAATACATAATTGCTGATGTAAGCAAATAAGGATTTTCTTTAAAACTAATTTCTTTTGTAAGAATAAAACCAATTGCTGAAATTAAAATTAGTGCGTACAAAATTAAATTCAAATAAATTATTTTACTTATAACTGAAAAATAAACAAATTCAGTTTGTATATTTATTTGCGGTAAATATTGATAAGTTTTTGAACTCAACATTTCATTGCTAATAATTAATCTGGCGGATGTTAGTCCCAACCACATAATTGCGCAGACTGTAAATACAACTAAAAATATTTTATCTATTTTCATTTGCTAAAATTTAATGAAATTTTATTTATTAAAAAATAACTATTCAATCTTTTTTATTCCTTTGTTAATCTTTAATATTATCAATGTGAGTAATCCAAAAATAACTCCAGCAATTATTTTTCCAAACAGAGTAAAAGGTGGATCAATCAAAAGAAAAAGGATAAAAAGAATTAATGTTAATATTAGAAGCGAGCGGATTTCTTTCAATCTTTTCTCCTTTTTAGTTCAACTGAATCTATTAAATAATTTTTGTACAGAGCGAAGTCTTCTAATAAATTAAAGAGATTAGAAAAACTCTCTTGATTAGTTGAGAAATATTTTTCAGATAATCTTTTTTTATCATCTCTTAAAATTTCTTTTACAATTAATTTTAGTAGAGTCGAAACTTTTTCAAAATTCTCATTCCACTCAAACATAAGTTTGTCGTAACCTTCACCAGTCGTGCCAATTCTTTTCATCACACTAAAAGTTTGCACAACAAATTTCGAAAGAAATGCAATCTCCGCAATTACTTCTTCCTTGTTTTGATTTATTCCAGATTGTACAATCATCGCAAAATCATCTTTGCATTTCAAGTTTGAAATTGAATTTACAATTTTCATTACATTTTCGTTGATAATCATAAGATTTTTTCCGCTTCAATTTCAACTTCTTTGCTTGGAATATCCAACATACATTTAAAATGATTTTCAGGGCAGGAACTTTTTCCGATGTGCGAACAAGGTCTGCACTTTAAATTTTTATTTTCGATTACGATATTTTTTGTTTCAAAAGGATAAAACCCAAACTCTTTTACAGATGAACCAAAAATTGCTACGATTGGTTTTTGTTTTGCCGATGCTAAATGCATCAATCCTGTATCGTTGGAAATAATTAAATCGCAATACTCAAATGCGTGAGCAGTTTGAAGTAAAGAATATTTGCCTGTAAAATCGTTTACAAATTTCTCTCCAATTGTATTTTTGATTTTATCAAAAATAGATTGTGAAATAATTGCATCATCAACTCCACCAAATAAAAATATTTTTGCATTATATTTTTGCGATAAATTTATTGCTAATTCGGCAAATCTCTCAGGGAGCCATCGTTTTGTAAAATGTTTCGCACCAGCGCAAATACCAATTACTTTGTTGAAGTCATTTAATTTTAATGTTGCTATTTGCGACGAAACTCCAAACTGAGTTGTATCGGGAATAAATATCTCATTTCCTTTATTGTCATTTTTAATTCCATAATCTTTTAAAGTTTGCAAATATTTTTCAGCTACATGTTTAATAGACGAGTAAGTATTTCTTTTTAAATAAACTAATTGAAATCTCTCCCAAATATTTTTTTGTACTGAAACAACTTCTTTCGGCTCGCAGAAGTTGCGCAAATATTTTGTTCGCAAATTATCGTGCAAGTCAATAACCAAATCGTATTTCTCTTTTTTTAATTTTCTTGCGAGCGATTTCAATCCTTTAAATCCAGTTTTTGAATCATACTCATGAATAAGTGACAAATTATGATTCGAGAAAACAAGTTCAGCAAATTCGGTTTTGACAACAAAATCGATTTGAGAATTTTTTCCAGCACTTTCGCGCAATATTCTTAAAAGTGGCGAAACAAGTACAATGTCACCAATCGAACTTAATCGCATAACTAATATTTTTTCTGGTAGTTTCAACATTTTTTACAAAATACAATTTAATGCGACCTCTTTCAATCTTGCAATTCATTTTTTATATTCATAAAAATCATGGATAAAAAATGAATCGAAAAATTATTTTTGCACTATTAATTGTTTTAAATTCAAATTCTCTTTTTGCGCTTCCACTTTTTTCGCTTCGTTCGGGCGCATCGTGCCAATCGTGCCACATCAATCCCACCGGAAAAGGAATGCGGAATTCTTTCGGCGTTTCGTTTTCGCAGGATGAATTGCCCTTGCAAATGTTTCGCGCTGAAACTGAATTCGAAGAATTCACCCCGAAATTAAACGATTTTTTTACGATTGGTTTTGATGCTCGTACTTTATTTTATCAAAATTCTGAAAATAAAAAATCACAATTTTTTCAAATGCAAGGCGATTTATATTTTGATTTAAAAATTAATAAAGTTGTTCGTTTATATTTTGATAAAGGATTGCGCGATGGTTTTGAATTATTTGCGCTTGCAAAAAATTTACCTGCAAAAGGATTTTTGAAAGTTGGTCAATTCACTCCATCTTTTGGAATTAAAACTGATGACCACAATACTTGGACACGAAGCGAAATTGGTTTTGGTGAAAGAAGCGAAGATGCAGGTTTGGAAATTGGTTTTGCGCCTGATGATTTTTTAATCACTGCTGGTATTTTCAATGGCAATCCCGGCGGATTGGGTTTTCCTCCGAAAAAATCTAAAGCCGTAATTTTAAGAACTGAATATCAAAATTCTTTTTCATTTTTAAATTTTATGTTGGGTGGCTCGTATTATCTTATGCCTGAATTTGCAAATAAAAGAATTGTAAAAAATTATTTCGGTGGATTTACGATTGATAAAAATTTTACTTTGATGTATGAATTTGTAAATTTAAAAACTAATCTCGGATTTTTTGACGACTTTAAAGATATAAATAATCTTTCAATGCATTATCAAGTTACAACCGGATTTGATTTAAGATATTCTTTTGAAACTAAAACTATGGAAGACCACATCTCTTCAGAAATTCAATTATCTCCAAGTAATATTTTACATGGTGGCGCAAAGGAAATTAAATATACTCGCCATTCAATTGGCTTTAGCGTTTATCCGGTAAGCGGTGTAGAAATTTTAAATCTTTATAGAATTAATTTAGAGCCAACAACTCAAATCGAAAACAATGAATATCAATTAGTTTTTCACTTCTTTATTTAAAACATTTAAGAATACTTCTCACGAAAAATCGCGAGAAGTATTCTTACTTTTTTTAATTATGTTCTTCTTGTCTAAGTTTTTCGTATTCAGCAACAATTTTTTCTGCAATCTCTCTTGGCACTTCTTCGTAATGAGAAAATTTTTGTTTATGTATTCCTCTTCCCTGCGACATCGAGCGAAGTGTTGTTGAGTATCGATACAAATCCTTTAACGCAACTTGTCCTTTAATAATTTGGTGCGAGCCATCGGATTCCATTCCTAAAATTTTTCCTCGTCTGCTGGAAATATCTCCCATCACCTCGCCCATATATTCGTCTGGAACAATCACTTCAATTATGTAAATCGGTTCAAGCAAAATTGGTCGCGCTTCTTTAAATCCTTTTCTGAAAGCCTGCGAACCTGCTATTTTAAAAGAGATTTCGTCAGAGTCAACATCGTGAAACGAGCCATCAAACAAAGTTACTTTTACATCGACAACTTTAAAGCCAGCAATTATTCCTTGCGAAATTGTATCGACCAAACCTTTTTCAACTGCGGGGATAAATCTTCCCGGCACAACTCCGCCAACAATTTCGTTGATAAACTCAAAACCTTTTCCCCGTTCGTTTGGTTCGATTTTTAAATGCACATGACCAAATTGCCCGCGACCGCCAGATTGTTTTTTATGTTTGTATTCGGAGTCAAGCGTTTTACTTTTGATAGTTTCGCGATACGCAATTTTTGGTTCGCTGATTTCAACATCAACACCAAATTTTTGTTTTAATCTTCGCACAACAATTTCTAAATGTAATTCACCTTGTCCGCTAATTACTGTTTCGTGTGTTTCGTTATCAATTTTAAATTCAAAAGTCGGATCTTCCTCGTGCAAAACATGCAAGCCTTGTCCAACTTTATCTTCTTCTCCTTTTGCTTTTGGATGAATTGCTAAACTAATTACTGGAGCGGGAAAAGGGATTTTAGAAAAAATAATTGGGTACGATTTTGAAGAGAGCGTATTTGTTGTGTGAGAATCTTTTAATTTTACAACTGTTCCAATATCGCCTGAATGGATTTTAGCCATTTCAAATCTCTCTTTTCCATTCATGATAAATATCTGACCGAGTCGTTCTGGTTTTCCATTTGCCTCGTTCATTAAATCTTGTCCGTGAAGAGCCATTCCGGTAAAAACTTTAAAGAAAGATAATTCGCCAACATGCGCTTCGCTAACTGTTTTAAAAATATAAAGTGAAGTCTCTTTTTTGTCATCAATTTTAACTTCAACTTCTTTTTTTGTATTTGCATCAATTGCTTTTACTGCTGGTCGTTCGTTCGGCGCAGGAGAATATCGCGCAACAAACTCTGCAATATTTAATGCGCCAACATTTGAAGTTGATGAAACTGCAAAAACAGGATAAAGTTTTCTATGCTCCATCGCATCTCGCATTCCAACAGTAATTTCATCGTCGTGCAAAGTGCCATGTTCAAAAAATTTATTCAACATTACTTCGTCACTCTCTGCAATTTTTTCAATCAACTCCTCGTGAAGCGCTTTTGCTTTTTCAATAAATTCTGCAGGAATTTCCTCTTCAATATATTTTCCGTTTTTGTGCGGAATAAATTTTAGCATTTTCATTTTTACAACATCAACCACAGCATCAAATCCATGCCCAGAGTTTACTGGAAAAGTTATAATTGTCGCGTCATTTGTAAGTTTTTCTTTAATCGATTTTAAAACATTTTCGTACTCAGCATTGTCGTGATCAATTTTTGAAATTAAAAATAATGCGGGAAGATAAAATTCTTTCACATATTCCCAAACGATTTCAGTACCAACTTCAATTCCCTCAAATGCTTTTATAAAAAGTAGCGCAGTATCGGCAACAAAAAGTGATGACTTTACTTCGCCAGTAAAATCGTTGTAACCGGGTGTATCAAAAATATTTATTTTTGCATTTTCCAATTCAGTTACTAAAAGCGAAGTGTTGATTGAAATTTTTCGTTCAATCTCATCGGGATGATAATCGCTGATTGTATTCCCCTCTTGAATTGTACCTTGCCGAGTAGTTTTGTCTGTTGAAAATAAAACTGCTTCGCTAAAACTTGTTTTGCCTGAACCACCGTGACCGATTAAAGCTATATTGCGGATTTGAGAAGTGCTGTACTCTTTAAAAGCATTAATATTGCTCATGTAGATTTTTCTCCTATGTGATTATTTTGTCAGTTTTTTGAAATCCTATTTTTTTAAAATTTCAACTATTTATTTTATAAGATTGCTTTATCAATTCATTAAATATATAAACTAAATTTTCATCTGATTTTATTTTTACCATGTAATCACCATTACCACAATGTCCAATTTTTGATACATCTCTTGATAAATTTTTTGGGTCAATAAGTTTATTTTTTTTAACATTAATAAAAATATTTATTGAACTACTTAATATTGACAGATCAACAAAATTTGTTTTAGAAACGAATGCAATCCATTTTTTTAATGGTTTAATTCTAATGTTTGTATCAATCGATAAAATTAAATCTCTTAATTTTAAATAAGTCTCTTTAATTTGTGGTTTTACTTTTTTAAGATGATGATCTTCAGTAATATTAAAAAACTCTTTATCAATTTCTGTTATAATCTTACTTTTTTTGATAACACTTTTCAAAGATGCGTTAGCTATTGTAGATTTGTATTGTTCTAACTGAATTAGATTGTTTTCAAATCGATAAATTTCCCATAATTCAATCGGTAAATCTTTAAAATTAATTGAATTTCTTTGATACTGATTAAAAAATGGAGAAATAAAAATAACTTTTGACTGCGACCAGTCAATATCGTCTCTTTTTAAATTAATATTAAAGTGTTCATTATACTCTAATAAAAAGTCTGCTTTGTTATTTAATAATAAGCCTAAATAACTCATTCCTTGGTCAACAACAGAATAATCAGATCCTCTTTTATATTCAATGATTTGGAACGAATTAGTTTCTTCATCAAACGCTAAAGTATCAATTCTTAAGTTTCCAATCTGAAATTCACTTCTAATAAACTTTAAATTTAAAAAACTTTTTAGATTTTGTTCGACTATACTTTGAATTTCTTTTTCAAATTTAAAAGACTTTTCTTTTACAACTTCAAAAAGTTGTTTTTTAATTTTTTTATATAAAGGCATTTTTATTCCTCACTCTTTCCACCTTTAATAAATCCGCCAACTCTTCTAATTATTCCCGCAATTAATCCAACAACTTCCATCACAGGCGATTCAATTTGTTCTTGCACTCTTCGCTCGAATGCTACAATATTATCTGTAATTGTTTTAATCGACTCAACTGAAGATTTTAAAAGTAAAAGTTGTTCATCAACTGTATCGGTAATGGAACGAACTTTTGTTGTAACTGCATCGAGGTTTTCTAAAATTGGTAAAAGTTTTGTAGTAATCTCGCTAAAATCTTTTGAGATGCTTGTGAGAGTTTCTTTAAATTTTGCAAGAACAATTACTAAATAAATTACTAATGCAGAAAGCGAAAATAGTAAAACTATTTGCGCAAGTTGAAGTAAGTTTTCCACGCTATGCCTCTTTAAATTATGATTTACGATTTTTTTGTTTTGCTTCGTTTAATATTTTTTCAGCATCTACTAAAATTGATGTTGCCTTCTTTTTAGCATCGGTTATCAATCCTTCTCCTTTTTTCTTTCCTTCGTTGATTAAATCCTCTGCTTTATTTTTTGCTTCTGCAATAAAATCTTGTGCATCATCTTTTAGCTCTTCAGCTTTATTTTTAATATCAGCTCGAAGTTCTCTTCCCGGTTTCGGTGCATATAATAGTGCAACCAACGCGCCAACAAGTCCGCCTGCTAAAAAGCCAAGCATCATTCCTTTTTTCATTCCACCATCTTGTTCTTCACTCATTTTTTTCTCCTTTAATTTTGTTTTATTTCAAATTACAATTTAATAAAAATAATGTCAACTCAATTTAAGTTTGGTTTGCCCGCGTTTATCCACGATGTCATCCAAAAACTTGCAACTGAAGAGATGGATTTCTCCATCCGATTTTCTACCAAACGATTTAATCGTTTATAAAATATTTGATAATATTTTTTTGAAAAATTCATTTCCTTATTGTTTTTACGCGGTTTAAATGTGGGCAAGCCTTTTTCATCGTATTGCGCAAACTTATCTGATTCTAAAACTCTTTCTAAATTTTGATAGCTATCTAAAACTATGCGAAATGTTTCTGCATTAATTTTTGAAATTATTTTTGGTTCAATCGGATTTAATTCAAATTTATTTCCAAATTTTTTTGGGATTTCAGTTTCCCATCTCGCATGCAATCCGTGTTGATTTGTAAATTGTCCGTTGTAATTTTCGGTTGTGTGAAGCGGAACATGCGCATCGCTAACATAATGAGCAAGCCACGAAGCGTAATACAAAATTTTTTCTTTATCTTTTTGTTTGAAAGCAATCGTTAATTTTTCTGTGAAATCCTCGATTACCCAAGGGAGAGTTCCATTTTCATTAATTTTTTCTAAACTATATTTTTCAATTGCGATTTCAAATTTTTTCGGAATCATTTCGAAAGGATAATTTCCATATCTATCTAAATCGATGTAATGTTTTGCTCCTTCAGATTTATCACGGAATCGCCATTTGTCCGGTGCAACGGAGTTTTCAATTATATAATCTTTGTGGAGAGAGAAAAAATATTTCATCTCAGTCGGAAGAATTTCGATTGACTTTTCACTTATTTTTTTATGAGACCAAAATCCCCATCCAAAAAGTGATTGCGAAAAAAATAATATGAGAATAATTTTTTTCATAAAAGAAAAATTGACTGCCTAAATTTTCAGGCAGTCAAAATTAATTAACGATTATTTTTTCTTGTGTCGTTGAAGACGAAGTCTTTTTTTGCGCTTGTGAGTTGCCATTTTATGGCGTTTTCTTTTTTTGCCGCTTGGCATAAAGTGACCTCCTTAAGATTTAGTTTTTAATTAACATGCTGCGAAAGAAGCTCTTTGGCTTTTTCGGCAATGTTTGTTTTTGAATTTGATTCAATTGTTTTTTGAAACCACAATTTCGATTCTTCAATCTTTCCAATATTTAAATTTATTATTCCCAAATTAAACATTGCCATCTGATGATTTTTATCATGCTTCAATGCTATTTTAATTTCCGAAATTGCATTTTCCGTATCGCCAGATTCAAAATAACAAATCCCCAAATCAACTCTTGCATTGGCGTTTTTTGGACTGAGTGAAAGATATTTTTTATACATCTCAATTGCGCGAGGAAAAAATCGCGCATCTTGCAAACTGTTTGCAAGCGCCAAAATAAATTCCAAATTATTTGGGTCGTTTTTTAAATGCTCTTCAAGCGTTTTGATTGTACTGATTACTTCCGGGTTTGTAACATTCGCATGCGGATCGGTTTTTGAAACTGGACTATTTGTAACTTTATTTTCGTTGAGTGCAAAATATAAAATAATTGCCAGCGCAACGATGCCAACAATTGCAAATATATTTATTGGAGAATTTTTTGAAGATTTATTTATTTCAGTACCGCAATTGGCGCAAAATTTAGATTGTTCAATTAGTTCAGCGTTACATTTACGGCAAAATATTTTTTTCATATTCCTAAAGCCTTTTTCATTGATTCGTTGACTGTGCTTTTTAAATCTTTTGATATTTTAAAAATTGGCACAAAATGATCTTTAATTTGAACTTGCTCACCTGTTCGAGGATTTCGTGCAATTCGTCCTTTTCTTTTTTTAATATGGAAACTTCCAAATCCACGAATCTCAATATTTTTTCCATCTCGCAAAGATTGAATTACAGTTTGTATAAATCCATTGACAACTGCTTCGGTTTCAACCTTTGTCAATCCTGTTCCGTTAGCGATTATTTCAACAATGTCTGCTTTTGTCATACTCACACCTCAAATTTAATATTGAAAGGAATATTTTAATAAAGTTTCATTTTTTACTTCACTTACAGATGAAAATATTTTCGAAAGAAGTAGATCGGAAAATTTTTCTTTTTTCTTTTCTTTTAAAATCGATGGCTCTCCATCAATTCCGCCAAGTTTTCCAGCTAACATAATTGCATCTTCGTAAGTTCCAAGCGAATCAATCAAGCCAAGTTCAAATGCTTGTCTTCCAGTATAAACGCTTCCATCGGCAAGTTCAATCGCTTTTTGGCGCGACATTTTTCTTTCAATCACAACTGCATCAACAAATTGAGCGTAAACATCATCGAGCATTATTTGCAAACGAATTTTTTCTTCCGCTTTTGTCTCTCTAAAAGGCGAACCAACATCTTTATATTTTCCAGATTTAATTGTTGTAGTTGAAATCCCAACTTTGTCAAACATTTTATTGAAGTGCATAAATTCAAAAATCACACCGATGCTTCCAGTAAGCGTTCCGGGGTTTGCCATAATTTTATTTGCGCCAAGCGAAATATAATATCCTCCACTTGCGGCAACCGAACCCATCGAAACTACAACTGGAATTCCACTATTGCGTGTTTTTTTTACTTCGTCATAAATTTCTTGGCTTGCGGCAACTCCTCCACCCGGCGAGTTCACTCTCAATAAAATACTTCTAACCGAATTATTTTTTTTATATTTTTTTAATTGTCGGACAATGTCGCCCGATTCTTCAATTACTTCATTCAGCTCAATAATCGCAACCGTTCCGCTACTACTAGATTTTATAAATTCATCATCGTTATCGCTTTTTATTATTTGCCAAATTGATATCCAAAAAATAAAAACGAACGCGAAAAAAATTCCAATAATCCACAAAACTGTTTTACCTGTGTTTGTCATATTTCTTTAAGTCGTTGATTTCTAAACAATTATAAGGATTATTGACTCGAATGTCAAACCACAAATTTATCTAATTTTTAATCGAAGTGAATTTAAAATTACGCTAATTGAACTTGTTGCCATTGCAAGTGACGCGATTGTTGGGCTTAAAAATCCAACTGCGGCAAGTGGAATGCAAATAATATTATAGATGAATGCCCAAAAAAGATTTTGTTTTATTGTGCGCATTGTTTGACGAGAAAGTTTTATTATTTCTAAAACTCCGTTTAAATTATTTCTCATTAAAGTAATGTCGGCAGTTTCCATTGCAATTTCCGTTCCTCTTCCAAGCGCAATACTTACATCGGCTTGGGCAAGTGCTGGCGCATCATTAATTCCATCTCCAACCATTGCAACAATTTCTTTTTTTGATTGCAAACTTTTTATGATTGAACTTTTATCCATCGGAGAAACCATTGCCATAAATCTAACGATACCAAGTTTCTCTGCAATTTGTTTTGCGCTTTGGACTGTGTCGCCACTTAACATCATCACATCAACTTTTTCTTTTTTTAGCGACTCGATAACTTCTCGTGCATTTTCTTGAACTGTGTCAGATAAAAACATTACACAAGCAATTTTTCTATCGACTGCAAAAAATATTTTTGTGAGATGGCTTTCATCTTTTTGATATTTTTCTGGAATTAAAATATTTTCTTCGTTGAGTAATTTTTTATTTCCAACAACGAGTTTTATATTTTCATAAAATGCCAAAGCGCCAACTCCAATTTTTGCTTCAAAGTTTTCTACATTAATCGGCAAAATGTTTTTCTCTTTCAGATATTTCACAATCGATTTTGCAATTGGATGCTCGGAAGATTGTTCAATCCCAAATAAAAGTTGGAAAATATATTTCTCATCAAATCCAAAAAATATTTCAAATGAATTTACTTTCGGCATTCCTTCGGTTAAAGTCCCGGTTTTATCAAACACAACTGTTTGAATATTGCATGAGCGTTCCAAACTCTCCGCATTTTTTACGAGAATTCCTTTTCGCGCGGCTTTTCCTGTTGCAACAATTAACGCAGTTGGCGTAGCTAAACCAAGCGCGCAAGGGCAAGCAATTATTAAAACTGCAATTGAGTTGAGAAGCGCAATTATAAAATCAATTTCAAAAATAAAATATGAAATCAGAAAAGTGGAAATTGAAATCGCAAAAATTATCGGAACGAAAATTGATGTTACTTTATCAGCCAAACCTTGAATTTGCGCCTTTGAACTTTGCGCTTTTTCAACATGCGAAACAATGTGCGATAAAAGCATATTTTTGCCGACAGCCAAAATTTTCGCCGTAATGCTTCCCTGAAAATTTATTGTGCCACCAATAATTTTGTCTCCGATATTTTTTTCAGTCGGTAGACTTTCTCCCGTAATCATTGATTCATCAATAGTTGTCGAGCCAGATTCAATTACTGCGTCGAATGGAATTTTTTCTCCCGGCTTTAAAATAAAAATCTCGCCAACTTTTACAAAATCAACCGATACATCTTCAATCGTTCCATCTTTTAAAATGTGCGCAACTTTTGGTTGAAGCGAAACAAGCGAAGAAATCGAATCAATCATTTTTATTTTTGCTCGCGTTTCAAAATATTTTCCGAGTAAAATTAAAGTGATGATTGTTGCAGTTGTGTCAAAATAAACATCAGAATGTTGTATGTTGTAAAGTGAAAAATATTTTGGAAAAAATGTTACGCTTGCGCTGTATAAAAAAGCAACTCCTGTGCCGACTGCTACAAGTGTATTCATGTCGGATGTTTTTTTTAGAGCAAGCTTCAGTGCAATTTTATAAAATTTTCTGCCACTTGTTAAAATTACAATTAAAGTCATTGCAAATAAAATGTAATTTATATTTTCCATTGAAAGTGGTACAACCCGAACAAACCACTCGCTCATACTGAACATCGAAATAAGTGTAATCGGAATTGTTAAGACAACACTCAATAAAAGTTCGCGTCCCATTTTTTTGAATGTTTCTTTTTGCAAATCAATAATATTTTTTTCAGAAGAAATTGTGAGAAGTTTATAACCTGCGCTCGCAACAGATTCAAATATTTTTTCTATATTTTCGTTTTCGATTTCAATTTTTACTTTTTCACTTGCAAGGTTTACTGCAACATCAATAACTCCATCAACCGATTTAATTGCTTTTTCAACTTTGGCGACACAACTTGCGCAAGTCATTCCTTCAACGAAAAATATTTCAGTCTTAATCATATTAAAATATACTAAATGTTTAAATTGATTATACAGCGCAACTTTTGTAATTTTGTAAAAATAAAAGAGAGAACTTATGTCATTAATGGTTAGCATTTCAGGGATTCGCGGAATTGTCGGAGAAACTTTATCGCCTGAAATAATTAAAAAATATTGTTTTGCATTTGCAAAGTATTCTAAATTCGGCACAATAATTATTGGACGCGATGGTCGCCAAAGCGGAAAAGAAATTTCAAATACCGTTGCAAAATATTTAACTTCTGCTGGTTGCACAGTAATTGATTTGGGAATTGTTCCAACTCCGACTGTTCAAATTGCAGTCGAACATCTGCACGCAAATGGCGGAATTTCAATTACTGCAAGTCATAATCCGAACCAGTGGAATGGAATGAAATTTATTTCGCGAACTGGAATGTTTTTAAACGCCGATGAAAATAAAATTTTTTGGGATATTGCCGAGAACGATTCAATCGCTGAAAGCGAAATTAAAGGTGACCATGTTTTCGACGCCTCATTTATCGAAAGACATATCTCTGCGATTTTAAATCTTCCTCAAATTAATTTAGAACAAATCAGAAATAAAAAATTTAAAGTTGCATTGGATTGCGTTAATGCCGCTGGTGGAATAATTGTTCCTGCACTGCTTGAAAAATTTGGATGCGAAATTATTCCGATTAATTGCGATGTGAGCGGAATTTTTTCTCACACTCCCGAACCGATCCCCGAAAATTTGACAGCGCTTTGCGATCTTGTAAAAAAAGAAAAAGCTGATTTCGGAATTGCAGTTGACCCCGATGTTGATAGACTTGTTTTGATAAATGAATTTGGTGAACCGTTTGTTGAAGAATACACAGTTACATCGGTGATTGATTTTATTTTAAATTACGAATCAAAACAAGGAAGAAATTTTGGTTCTGTTGCTGTGAATCTTTCAACTACAAGAGCTGTTGATGATGTTGCAAAAAAATATGGCGCGCAAGTTTTTCGCACTGCAGTTGGAGAAATTAATGTCGCAACTTTAATGAAAAAAGAAAATTGTGTGATTGGTGGCGAAGGAAGTGGCGGAGTAATTTTTCCCGAATTACACATTGGGCGCGATGCAATTGTTGGCATCGGATTATTTTTGCAATACTTAACCGAGTCTAACAAGTCAGCTTCGGAATTAAAAAAGGCACTTCCACAATATTTTATATCAAAAGGTAAAATTGATTTTACAACTGGAAACGCAAATAAAATTTTAAAAATAATTGAAGAAAAATATTGCGCTGAAAACATCACAACAATTGATGGTGTGAAAATTGATTTTGCCGATTCGTGGGTGCATTTACGCGCTTCAAATACCGAGCCAATTATAAGGATTATTGCCGAAGCAAAATCAATTGCACTTGCAAATTCGCTTGTAGATATTTTTAAAACTGAATTGACTTCCCACTTTTAAATGTCAATCCACGATCCACGATATCGTGAATTATTTGAACTTGCACTTGTTCCGGGCGTTGGAATTTACCGCTTAAAAAATCTTTTACAAAAATTTGGCACATGTAACGATGTATTTAAAGCCTCATTACAAGATTTAATTTTGGTTGATGGCATTGATGAAATACTTGCTCGCAATATCTTACATCGCGATGATTTGAATAAATTTATAGATGATCAATTCGAACAATTTTCAAAAACAAATTCGCAAATTATTACTCTTTGGGATGATGATTACCCGACTCTCTTAAAAAATATTTATGATCCTCCACCATTTTTATTTTTTCACGGAGAATTAAATTTTAAAAATATTATTTCGATTGCTATTGTTGGAACACGATCACCAACTCATTACGGAAAAAAGATTGCCGAAGATATTTCTACTTCGCTTGCCGAAAATGGAATAACCGTAATCAGCGGATTAGCCCGTGGCATTGATACGATTGCACACAATTTCGCATTAAAATCAAAAGGCAAAACTATTGCAGTGCTCGGCACAGGACTCGATATTATTTATCCATCTGAAAATAATAAATTAGCAGAAATTATTTCTGAAAATGGAGCAATTGTTTCTGAATTTTATTTCGGAACAAAACCCGATTCGAGAAATTTTCCGAGAAGAAATAGAATTATCAGCGGACTATCAAATGGAGTTGTCTTAGTCGAGTCATCAATCAAAGGTGGCGCAATGATAACCGCACGATATGCAATTGATCAAAACCGTGATGTATTTTGCGTTCCTGGAAATGTTACGAGCCAATTTAGTACTGGCACAAATTTATTAATCAAACAATCCTCTGCAAAATTAATTCAAAATGGAAAGGATATACTTGATGAATATTTTATTTCCAGCGAGAATTCTAAAATTAAAATCGAACAAGTCCAACAGCTTTCAATTTTCGAGCAAAAGATTTTTGAAATTTTAAGTAACGAACCAATTCATATTGATTCGATTTCTGAAAATTTATCAATCCCAATCGCTGAAACTCATGTTCATCTTTTAAATTTGGAATTTAAATCGTTGATACGACAACTTCCAGGTAAATATTTCGTTCGGGATATTTAAGATAGTTTATATTTCAATATTTCTTTATCTTTGCAAAGAGATGAAAGAAAGTGTTAAAATAAATTTCCCTGAAAAATTATTTACAAATAAATTCTCGTGCGATTTAAATATATGTAAAGGGGCTTGTTGCACATCGCCAGGAGGAAACGGCGCGCCATTAAAATTTGAAGAGGTTGAAATATTGCAAAAAATTTATCCAATAGTTAAAAACTATCTTTCGCCAAAACATATTGATTTTATTGAACTAAACAACTTTTACGAAAATAATCAAAACAATTTTTCTACAAAATGTTTACCAACTGGTCAGTGCGCTTTTGTTTTTTTTCAAAACGAAATTGCATATTGTTCAATTGAAAAAGCATTTCGAAATAATGAAATTGATTTTCAAAAACCAATTTCGTGTGCACTTTTTCCTGTTCGGCTTAAAGATTTTAATTCAACAATAGAGTTGGAATATTTTGACGCTTGTTCCTCAGCATTCGATAAAGGTGAAAAAGAAAATGTAAAATTGAATTCGTTTTTAGATATCCACTTAACTCGAGCTCTCGGCGATGATTGGAATAATGTTTCAGATGATTATTTAAAATCCATGGAATAAAAAATGTCCGATTATAAATTAGCTCAAGAGCAAAAATTATTACAAAAACTTTCTCCGCTTCAAATCCAATATTTATGGATGTTGCACTTGCCTATTCTTCAACTTGAAGACCATCTTAAAAACGAGTTAGAATTAAATCCTTTGCTCGAAGAAGTTTCTACAAAATCTGATGATAACGAGCCGATTGATAATTCTTTAAAAGAAAAAAATGAAAATAATTTAACAGTTGAAGATTTAATCGAACAGGAAGAGACAGAATACAGAGAGAAAAAAATAACCAACTCGCAAAGTGAATATTGGGAAGCACCAAAAATTGAAAATATTTCTTTCCTTGACCAAATTTATGCCCAATTGGAATTTTCAAATCTAACTGAAAAAGAATTATTGATTGCAAGTGAAGTCCTTGGCAATATTGATGATGATGGATATCTTCGACGCGATTTGATTTTGATTATCAATGATATTACACTTCGAAACTCAATTACTGTTTCGTTTTCTGAAGCTGAGAAAGTTTTATTTCATATTCAGAGATCCGAACCAATTGCGATTGGTGCAAGAGATTTAAAAGAATGTTTATTAGTACAATTGGAGTTTAGCAAGGCGAATCAATCAATTATCAAAATTGCAAGAGATATAATTGAACGGGAATATGATAATTTTTCAAAAAAACACTACGAAGTTATTGCGAAAAAATTAAATGTCACAATGCAAAAAATCAAAGAAGCAATAACTTTGATTTCACATTTAAATCCAAAACCGGGTGAAGGTAAAATTTCTGATGAAAATATTTATATCGTTCCAGATTTTTATATACAAAATAACGATGGTGAATTAATTATAAATTTAAATAATCGAAACATTCCGCCGCTTCGCGTAAATCAGAAATACAAAAATATTTTGCTCGACCAAAAAAAACCAAACAAAGAGGCGAAGGATTTTATCAGAAGCAAAATAGAATCGGCAAAAAACTTTATAATGGCTATTAAACAAAGGCAAGAAACGATGTTGCAAATTATGGGGACAATTGTTGAAAAACAAAATAATTTCTTTTTAAACGGCGGCGAAATTCATCCTTTGGTTTACAACGATATTTCAAAAATAATTCGTAAAGATAAATCTACAATCAGCCGTGCTATTCACAATAAATATGTTCAAACCGATTTTGGAATTTTTCCACTTCGATATTTTTTTAGTGAGAGAATTTCGACTGATAACGGTGAAGATGTTTCAAACAAAGAAGTGAAAAATATTTTGCAACAACATATAAATTCTGAGGATCCTAATAATCCTTTGAATGATGACGAACTCAGGCAAATTTTAAAAAATAAGGGGATTGAAATTGCTCGAAGAACTGTTGCGAAATATCGTGAGAAGTTAAAAATTCCTGTTGCGCGATTAAGAAGAAAAATATAAATCTGCCTCTGGCGGATTAATCTGCCAGAGGCAGACAAATCTACATCCTGATTTTTAAACCCATCGAGACTGAACCATTTCTGAAACTATTTGGAGTTATAATTAATGCAATACTTTCAGTTCCAATATCAAAATCGAAAACTGGATTTACAATTCCAATTCCCAAAGACCACGAAAATAATTCTCTTCCACCAAACATCATCCCACTTCTAATCCTCAACCAATCAACCCAACGGGAAGGAATTACATATTCTGCACCAACTGAAAAACGAGGTAGTGTTGTATTGCCTGGTTCATCATTTAAACCAATATGAATATTTCCTTCTAATAATAATTTTCCTGCAAAAGTTTTTCTATTCACATAAGGAGATTCATCAAGTTGAATTGCAGCGCCAAGATGAATTATTGTTGGCAAATTTCTTTTAAAAGAAGTTGTGTCGATTGTTTTTCCTTTAAAATTATTTTTGAGCGAATCAAGTTGTCCGGCTTTACCCAAATCTGAAATTGTAAAATTTCCTTTTCCGTAAGAATATTTTGGAGATTTCGACCAAAGTATCGAACCAATATCTGTAATACTCATTCCAAATTGCCAACCAGATATAATTTTTGCCGATACACCAATATCAAATCCTGTTCCTTTTCCAGCAGGTTTAAAAAGAAATTGCGAAATTGAATCAATTGGAATTGAAGATTGAAATTGCGCATAATCTATATTTCCAATAATTTGTATTGAGTCAATCCAATTTACACTATCTTTATTGTAATAAATTTTATTTTGAAGCGATCCATTATAATGATCGGTGCCTGCGTAATAAAATCCTTGCACGGGTTTGTAACTTATACCAACGCTGATGTCTCGGAATTTCCACAAACTAACATTTTTCGCAAAATGATAAGCGAACGAATAATTATATTCTCTCATCCATCTAACGCCATAATTAGTATTATTTAATGTATGTTCCGAGCCTTTTTCCTCAAATCCATTTAAAAGAATTTTTAAATATCCTTCGGGAAGATCAAGCCCAGCAGAAAATCTTTCGGTAACAGAAAAACCAATTGCATAATTTCCACCGATAGAAGTAAATCCTAAAAGCATTGCGTCAAAATCAGATTGAGTGTGCGCAATTCCACTTGGAAAAAGATTAAAAATTCCATCTTTATCATTTGCATCAAGTCGTCGTCCAATAATTCTATTTCCATCTTTATCTAAACTATCGGGGTCGCCAGTAAAATAATCGTTGTAGACTTTAAAATTTATAAAATCACTTCCAGCTCGTACGCCAATTGGCAACAACGACATAGTCGTATAACTTCCTCTATCGAGGTAAGAAAGATTTGCAGGATTTATTCCAAGCGCATCAACACCACGAGAAGTAACTACAAAAGTTCGCGCCATTCCAATTCCGCGTGCCGATGTTCTTTCGTTTCCAAAAGAAATATTTTGAAAAATAAAAATAAAAATAAAAATTTTTAGTGAACGATTCATTTATTTCTTTTTATTGAAATCTACATTAAAAGTTACACTTGCAAAAGATTTGATATGCAGGTAATTATCTTTTCTGAAAATAACCGCTTTATCTCCATTGCCAGAAGTGCGAATATTTATTGCAAGAGTCATAAAAGTAGCTGGATTAAATTTATCAACATCTGCGGGAGTTAAAGCAAATGCTGTGTAAGATTTTCCGGGGCGAACAGGCGATTGACTATATCTTGCACTATCAACTAAAATCGTATCTTTATTCATCGGTAAATACATTAGTGCTATAGTATCGGGTATTGAAAAATTATCTTTACTTTTATCGTACAAGCCAGCTTTAATTTGAATTTGAAATGGAAATGTATTTTCAATACTGAAGAAAATTTTTCCTTGCACAATATTTGATAAACTTTCTTTATCAATTTTATTTGAACCTGTACCGCTTGCTGTTGTATCACCAATTATAGTTGTATCGCGCAAAGTTCCATTTTTAATTCCTATCCTCATTGGGAATGCAAACCTAACTGAAGTAACAATAGTATCTCCGTCAGTCGCTCCGCCAAAAGAATTTGGGTCTTTATAAACATCAATCGGGTTAATTTCTACAGTTCCTTTTATTCTAATTGAGTCCGGGAAAAACCCTTGCCCATTTGAAATAAATGATGATATAAATCTATCAAGCGTACTGTTATTTTTATTAAAAACAATTGAATCAATTTGTCCAGGTAAAATTCTCCTAACTTGTTTACCTGAAATTGGAATTACAAAATTTGTTGGCAAAGTTAACGAATCACCCCTAATACCATTACTATTTATTGCGTAAATTTTCAAAGAAATGTCTGTCGGAAAAAGACCTGAAGTAAAAAGTTTATAAGCCAAATAAAGCGAATCAAACATAATACTATCGGCTTTAAATTTTGTTTTAAAATCTCCAGTTGCCAGTGGCATAGTTTGATCAATAGCTATTGTAATAGGTGTTATTTTACCAAGCACTTTATGTAGTTTGTACGGAATTGTACTTCCAAGATTATCTTTTTTTGGTACAATCTCAGCAACAACAGAATCTGTTTTACGAACTAAAATTTTATCAACAAAACTCGGAATAAGAGTTTGTATTTTTAAATTAAAATTAATTTTATTTGTTGGCGCATTGTTTAGTTCCTGGCTTTGAAGTTTATAATCGACTAAAAGAACTTCACGCAAAAAAGTGGCGTTTTTACTTATCGTTGCCTCTTTTGAAGTACCACTAATAAAAAATGGCTGACTACTAGATTTATTTATAAATTCTTTAATTTCGAAAACAACTTTAACACCAAAATTTGTACCATTAACTACTCTAATATCAAATCCACCTTTACTGAACTCTAAGGTTTTATAATAAGTTGAGTCATCTAAAATTTGATCCGATTCGTTTGGAAGATTTACAAGATCAATATTACCAACAAATAAAATTTTTGCTTCCGATAAAGAAGCGTTTCCTGTTCCACTACTTCCAGTAATTTGTGTTGAAATTGCAATTGTATTTAATGATGTAATTATTTTACCGGTTATATTTTGCGTTTGAAAATTACCCGAAATGCTAATTTGATCTTTTAAGGTTTTACCAGTTACAACTACGCTCATTTTTTTTGTTTCACCAGCCGCTAAAATAAATGCTGGATATTGTGCAACTAATGAGTTATCATCTCTATTTCTTATTGCAATTCCGTTTGTAAAATTAAATCCAAAAGCAAAAGTATTTATAAAAGTTATTTCCAAACTTCCATCTTCAAAAGTTCCAAAATCAAAAACATCTAATTGACCAGAAATATCTAAATTAACATCTTTAGTAAAAATTCCTATTATATCTGCTCCAGGAAAAGGAATAACAGGAGGATCTTGCCCAGTTATATTTTTAAAAGATGAGATTGATGGAGGTAAATTTATATTTGGCCACGGTAATGGACCTATAACCTGTGATACTCTTGATGGTTGAGGCGAAAATGAAGGTAACTTAATTGTGTCGGGTTTGTTTTGAATTTCTGCTGGCCTATAGGAGATTTCACCATTTGTTGAATCAATAAAAAGACTGGAGGATTTTTTCATAAAATCTTCAAGTGTGAAAGTTCTATCTACCAGCGGAATTGTAAGTTGTGTTTGCCAAGATGGAAGTTTTGGTGTCAGAATTTTTACGCAACCAAAAATAAAAAAAGGGAACAAAACAAAAATCATTTTTTCAAATGAAAAATATTTACTCCATTTATGTTTTAAAAATTTTATTATAAAAAAATTATTAATGTACTTTCTCATCTTTTTGTGTAATTTGGAATCCAAAATTTTGTGGCATTTTTTCATCTTGAACTAAATTAATCGCTCCAAATTTAGATTCAAATTTTTCAATATTATCGCCAAGTGCATTCAATAATAATTTTGCATGCTGTGGCGTCATAATTATTCTGGCAAAAACTTTCGATTTCGGCACACCGGGCAAAATCCGTGTGAAATCAATTACAAACTCGGCTGGCGAGTGAGTAATGATTGCAAGGTTCGAATAAATTCCTTCGGCTTCTTTTTCGCCCAATTCTATATTTATTTGTTGTGGTGGTTGTTGTGACATGTTTTCCTTTTTATTTTTTCCCTTCGCGAATCAAGTCAGCTTTTTTATACGCTTCGTCCGCTTTTTTCATATCATTTAAATTTGCATAAACTTGTCCGAGCAATTCCCACATTGGGACTTCATCTGGTTTATCTTTTACAATAGTTTCTAAATAAGGAAGAGCAAGTTTATATTTTTCCAAATACGATTTATCAATTTCTCTTTTTTCTTTTTTTGCATTTTTATTTTTTTTATCTGATTTTAGTTCTTCTTCTTCTCTAATTTGTTCTTCTTTTTTGATTCGTTCCTGTTCCTTCACTCCCCAGTTGACATAAGACGCCGCAAGATTATAACGCGCAGCACTCATTGCTGTATCGAGTTTTAGAGATGTTTCAAAAGAAGCAATTGCTTGTTCAAATTTATTTTCCTTTAATAAAAATACACCGAGATTGTAATGATCAAATTTGCTATCGGGATATTTTTGAATTCTTGTTTCCAACAGCGAGCGTGCTTCATCATTTCTTTCTGCGCCGATAAAGCTGTTCATCAATGTTTCAGAAATTTTTGCATCGTTTGGAAAAGTTTCAATTCCTTTTTGTAAAATGGAAATAGCTTTAGCATAATATTCCAACGCTAAATACAAATTTGACGAATCAATTTGTGGCTTGTATTGATTATTTACAACTGTTACGATTCCATCTTCAATAGTTAAATTTAAATTGTACTTGCTATAACTCCACTCCTCGATTTTCTTTTTTCCTTTTGGCTTGTTTATCGAAGTTGGTTGTCCGAGATAATATTTAACATCAGCACTTTTAATTTTCTCACGAATCATATCTAAATTTTTTATCTTCTCAAAATTTTCTTGGTTGATATTATTAAACTGTTCTTTAAAATTTGTCGCTTTCTCCAAATAAATATCTCCAATCAATTTAACCGACATATTATCTTTACCATTATCCGAACCAATAATTAAATTTGGAATCGCATTTTCGTAATCGCCCATTCTATAATATGTAAGCGCAAGATTTCTAAAATTCAAAGTCGACTCAGGCATTACATAGCAAGTCAATTCAAAACTTTCAATTGCTTTTGCCAATCCAATCGAATCAACTGCGTTATTTAAATCTTCAACACCTTTGTTAAATAATTTTGCCCATTCTACAATTCGCATTTGGTTTAAATCTTTTGCTTTTTTAGGATTTAAAACTACGGCGTGATCGAATGCATCTTTTAAATTTTTGATTTCTCCAAGTTCGTGATAAACCAAAACCATGTAAAACCAACCATCTTCGCTCGTCGGATTTTTTGAGACTTCTGCTTTTAAAAATTCCAACGCTTTTGGATAGTTTTTTTGTTTAAAATAAAGTTTTGCGCTTGCCATTTCCATCGAATCCCAAATTGTTGCAGATGCAATGAAATTAAAAATCAAAACTATTACTATTGCTTTTGTAAATAAATTTTTCATCTTCAAATCTCCTTTAAGATTTTTTAAAACTTCTGACTAAATATAATAAACTTTAAAAATTTATGCAATGAAATATAATCGATTGCTTTTCGAGAGATTTTTCAATAGAATATCATTATAAAAAACTATGTCCTGCATATTTTGCAAAATAATAAACAGAGAAATCCCATCAGAAATATTATTTGAGAACGAACAAGCGTTATCAATTCTTGATATAAATCCAATTCATTATGGGCACGCTTTAATAATTCCGAAGCGGCATTCAAAAAATTTTCTCGATGTCCATAAAGACGATTTGCAAGGAATTATGGAGGCAACTCACACTGTCGCAAATGCGCTTGTAAAAGAATTGAATCTCGAAGCGTTTAATTTTTTTTCAAACAATGGTGAAATCGCTGGGCAATCCGTTTTTCATTTTCACATTCATGTTACGCCTCGTTATGCCGATGATAACATAAAATTTGTTTTGCAACTTAAAAAATATGAAGGCGATTTGCAGAAAGAATTTGCAAAAAGAATTCGTACTTCAATAATTTCACTCCAAAAATAATCAAGGTTAAAAATGAATTCCTCTGGTCAAAAAATTACAATTCAAAATAAAATATTAAATGTTCCAAATTTTCCAATCATTCCATTTATCGAAGGAGATGGCACAGGCGCAGATATTTGGCGTGCATCGCAAAAAGTTTTTGATGCCGCAGTTGAAAAAGCTTACGGTGGAAATAAAAAAATATTTTGGAAAGAAGTTTATGCTGGCGAAACTGCTTTTAAAAAATTTAATAATTGGCTTCCCGATGAAACAGTTGATGCATTTCGCGAATATCTTGTCGGAATAAAAGGTCCACTCACAACTCCAATCGGTGGCGGAATTCGTTCGCTTAATGTCGCGCTTCGTCAACTTTTAGATTTGTATGTTTGTCTTCGTCCCGTTCAATATTTTAAAGGAGTTCCATCTCCAGTTAAACATCCGGAAAAAGTTGAAATGATTATTTTTCGCGAAAACACCGAAGATATTTATGCTGGGATTGAATACACTGCTGGCTCAATCGAGTCCCAAAAGATTTTAGATTTTTTTGCAAAAGAATTTCCAAAACAATTTGATAAAATTCGTTTCGGTACTTCGGAAAAAATTTCGAAATGGCAAAATGAAATCGGACAAGCCGTAAACGATTCTGTCGAAGTTGGAATCGGAATTAAACCTGTTTCTAAACTTGGCTCGGAAAGATTAATCACCGCCGCAATAAAATATGCAATCACAAACAAACGCAAATCGGTAACTTTTGTCCATAAAGGAAATATTATGAAGTTCACCGAAGGAGCATTTCGCGATTGGGGTTACAATCTTGCCGAAGAAAAATTTGGCGACAAAGTTTACACTTGGAATCAATGGGAAAAAACGAAAAAAGAAAAAGGCGAAGATGAAGCAAATCGCGAACAAAAAAGTGAATTGGCAAATGGAAAAATTTTAATCAAAGATGCAATCGCCGATATAACTTTGCAACAAGTTTTAACTCGCCCGGAAGATTTTGATATCATCGCAACTTTAAATTTAAATGGCGATTATTTATCCGATGCGCTTGCCGCACAAGTTGGCGGAATTGGAATTGCGCCCGGCGGAAATATAAATTACATAAGTGGCCACGCGATTTTTGAAGCCACGCACGGCACTGCGCCAAAATATGCAAACCTCGATAAAGTAAATCCGGGAAGCGTAATTTTATCTGGCGAAATGATGTTTCGTTATCTCGGTTGGACTGAAGTTGCCGATTTAATTATTAAAGGACTCAATGGCGCGATTGCTTCAAAAAAAGTTACTTACGATTTTGCTCGACAAATGGAAAATGCAACCGAAGTAAAATGTTCCGAGTTTGGCGACGAAATAATTAAAAATATGTAAACATTATTTTTCATCTTCATCAATTTCTTTTGTCAATTTAATATTATCTATCTCTTTAATTTGATTTAAGAATTGATGTTGTCGCTCTAAATAAATTGTTGGGTCTTCTCCCGCACTTGAATGCTCTTGAAGTAATAATTTATTTTTTTGAAGTTCGTCTTGCAAAAATCTTTTTTTAATTTTTTTGATTGCACCAAGCGCAATTTCAAACCAACGCGCATCACTTAATCTTGCACCGACATCATCCCAACGAGAACTTAATTCGTAACGCGAAAATAAAATTTCCGCTAAAAGTGATTTTGATTCTTCGCTCGGAAGTCTTTCTTGCAAAATTCGTTCATCTATTTTTTGGTTTTCTTCAAACATTTCTAAAACTTCTTCAATAATAATTCTTACGATTGGATGTTGCAATTCTTCCAGATGAACATTTTGAAAAATAAATGGAATGATTTGATTTGGTTGCTCAAAAATTGAAAGTAAAAGATCTTTTTCCTCGATTGGTAAAGATAATTTTTTGGTAATTGGTTTCTCGCCTTTTTGTTCAAATTGAGTTTGATTTATAAAATCATAATTTCTTTTTGGAGTTCGCGTTAAAAATTTATCAAGTTCGTTTAATAAAGTTGTTTCGTAAATCCCAAACTTTTCCGCAACATCTTTAATAAAAAAAGTTCTTTTTAAATTATCAGGTATTTTGGCAATCGATTCTACAATCGTTCTTACAGCAACTGCTTTTGATTCAACAGTTTCAAATTTCCCTTTTTCAAATAATTGCGCCGCTTTAAACTCAACAAAACTAACTGCAGATTT
>ERZ1292623.194-Hain-H51-01um-R1-194-length-69302-cov-11_pt1 | contig 69302 bp, 82 predicted proteins | sample MGYA00564398_ERZ1292623 | MGnify/ENA primary metagenome ERZ1292623 (study PRJEB36523, sample SAMEA6512633) | groundwater metagenome | collected 2019-01-07 | study: AquaDiva: Metagenomics assemblies of 32 groundwater samples
ATCAGAGCTCTCGGGTACAGCCTCCTTCTTCTCTCTTTGTTCGTAAAACAAATAACATCTTCAGATTCGTTCAATTTGCGGAGGCGATTCCAACTTCGTTGGAACCTTCGCCTTGAGACAAAATCTCGGTTTTCGCGTGCGGCAAAATACCTCAATCTTATGTTATACGGCAAATTATCACTCTCTTCAGTTATTTGTTCGGCCAGCTCAGCTGGCCTATTTACTCACAAAAGTTCAGAACTCGGCTGTACCCTGCGGCTCTGATCTGAAAAAGAACCGGTCCGCAACATCAATTTCTGAAGATTGGGAAGTATCTTGTAAATTGCCGGAATCTTTATGAAGAATTGCCGATGATAAATCTATGGAGGAGGTACCCTGATTTATCGGCAATTCGAATAAAGTAACGGAGATTCCATTTACAAGAAGGGCTACCCGTATGAAGGAATTGATGTTCGGGACGGGTTCTCAACTGGCTGCTATTTTTCTTTTTGTGGTAAAATAGGGGATATGAATGGCGGTTTATCTCCGGCGGTTAATTTGAATTCAAAATTGGTTAGCCATATTTTTGATTTGAAAAAAATCGCGGCCCAGTTTGATCTGGCGCCCGGGATGAAAGCGGCTGATTTAGGTTCCGGCTCTGGGTACTTTACAGTAGAATTAGCCCGGGCCGTTGGCGAAACTGGTTCTGTCACCGCCGTGGATATTCTTGATTTCGCTTTGGAAACAGTTAGGGAGAGAGCTATTGGTGCGGGGATAAAGAATGTCATATTTGTCAGAGCAAATCTGGAAATAGTCGGCAGCACCTTTTTAGCTGACGACTCCCAGGATTTTGTTTTGCTGGCCAATGTTCTTTTTCAGAATGACGATAAACTCGGAATTATAAAGGAGGCAAAAAGGATTTTAAGGCCGGCTAGTAAAATGGTGGTGATTGACTGGGAAAAAGGCAAAGGAGGCCTGGGGCCGCCAGACGAGTTCAGGATGCCAAAAGAAAGTCTCCTTAATTTAACCAGCCAGGAAGGCTTTATTTACGAAAAAGATATTGAAGTTGATGCTTATCATTTTGGAGCGATGTTTCGAAAGTGACCATAAATAAACTTTATTTGATTGTCGGAATTCTAATAGTCTTTGTTTTTGTTTTAATCTTTTTTCTTGTTTTCGGAGGTCTTGGAGGCGAGCCGGAGAAAAATGTTGAGCTTGAATTTTGGGGTGTTTTTGACGACCCCTCTTTTTTTCAGGAGGCAATAAGAAATTTCAGGCGGCTCAACCCGAATATTAATGTAAGATTCGTTTCCTTTCCTTTTGAAGAATATGAAAGGGCGGTGGTTGACGCTTTGGCCGCTGGCCGAGGTCCGGATATATGGATGATTCAATCGAGCTGGCTTCCCAAACATAAAGACAAATTAGCTTTTTTGTCTCAAGACGATGAAGACTTAAATTACAAACTTTTAAATTTCAGACAAGACTTTGTTGATACCGCCGAAGCTGATCTTACGGATGGAGGCCAGATCTACGCTCTTCCTCTTTATATCGATACCCTCGCCTTGTACTACAATAAAAATTTATTTAATTCGGCCGGAATCGCTGCTTCGCCTAAAACTTGGGATGAATTTAATGATGCGGTCAAAGCTCTTACCAAAATTGATGATCGGGGGAATATTGAAAAATCCGGGGCGGCGATCGGGCTTTCTAGGAACATAAATCGTTCTACTGATATTTTAATGCTTTTAATGATGCAAAGCGGAGTCCAGATGGCTGATCGAGAAAGAAACGAGGCGACTTTTGCCAACCCGTTTTCTTTTAAGCCCGTCGGGGAAGTGGCTTTGCAGTATTACACCGATTTTGCCAATCCCCAAAAATCTGTCTATACCTGGAACGACAGCCAGTTTTATTCAATTGACGCTTTTGTGACCGAGCGCACAGGGATGATGTTTAACTATTCTCATCATATTCAGACGATCCGGGCCAAGGCCCCCCGCCTCAATTTCAGCGTGGCGTTGATGCCTCAGCCAGACGACGCTTCTTTAAGGGTTGATTACGCAAGCTATTTTGCGCCGGCGGTTTCAGCTTCTTCGAAAAATCAAAAGGCGGCTTGGAAATTTTTGATATATCTTTCTTCCCGCGAGGGAGCTTTGTCCTATCTAAAGGAGTCTGGTCGGATAACCGCCAGGCGTGATTTGATAGATTTTCAAAAGACCGATCCGGATTTGGGCATTTTTGCCAAGCAAGCCTTGACTGGCCGGAACTGGTATCAGGTTGACACTCAAGCGATTGAAAAGATTTTTGCGGATATGATCGAGGATGTTGTTTTCAGACGGGCAACAATTCCTGAAGCGATAAGAACGGCCGAAGATAGGGTAACTGTTTTGATGCAGAAGAGATGAATTTTAGATTTTTAAAGTTTTTAATTTTAATTTCTTTCTTATTTTTTTTGTTTTCTCCATTAATCGTTTCTGCCGTAGATTATCTTCCTTTAGTACCCTGCGGCAGAAAAGATTTGGATAATCCAAATACCCCTGAAATAGAAGGAGCTTGTACTCGCTGCGATACATTCAGGCTGGCTAAAAATATTATCGATTTTGTTTTACAAGGGCTTATACCGCCAATAGCCGCTGTTTTGTTTATCTATGGCGGTTTGGTAATTTTGCTTGCTGGGGCAAGGCCGAGTTGGATTAGTCATGGCAAAGATGTTTTTTGGAATACATTTATCGGCATTGTCATAATTCTTGCTTCGTGGATGATCGTGAATACTTTTATCCAGTCATTCGGGCCGGACAAGGTAAAAGGGAGCTGGTTTAAATTTACCTGCAAAGATAAAGTCATAGCTCCCGGGCTGCCTCCGCCGCCGATTTGCTCCCAGCCGCAAACTTTGGCTCAACAAAACAAAACAGCTTTTCCGAGGAGGAACGCACCGGAGCTTGACCAGTTGATTGCCTGCGTTAATTCTCAACTCGGGGGCTTTATAGACCAAAGCCAGATATATACTTTTGAAAGAAGCAATAATTTATGCAATTACACCCGCGGCAACCAAGTATGCGGCAGTTGCGCTCACAGAATTAATTCCTGTCATTACGGCGGACCGAATGGAACTCAAGGCTCTTTGGCCGTAGATTTTAACGCCCGAGGGATTTCTGAACAGGAATTGTTTAATCGATTGGATGCAATTAGGGGACAATGCAATTTCGGTTTCATTTTATTCGAAGGAGATCATACTCATATAAGTACGATAAGCTGCATCGGAGACACCGGAGGCAATTAGTCTGATTTAATTTGATGATATATAATGAGTAATAAAAGCTGCGATAAGAATCGATGAGTAAAAAAATATTTTTTTGCATATTTTCAGTATTTTTATTTTTTGTATTTTCTATTTTAAGCAGTTCAAATTACGCTCAAGCACAAAGTTGCAAAATTCTTTCGGTTTCATGGAGTAAAACGACTGTGTTAATAGGAGAGCCGGTTAGGATGAATGTTAGCGGCCAAGATTGCAATGATTGGACGGTTTCTTTGAATATGTATGAAGATGACGGCCCCGGTAAAATAACTGATGATTTTTTAGGAACTAGTCAGGTTAAATTTGTCGGAAATACTGCAAGTAACGAAATAAAATTTACTCAAGCGAGCTATGATTTGGGAAAAGATCTTGGCGATGACAGTCAAGAAGAAATCTATTTTGAAGCGGTTGTCGGAAGCGGCTCGACTGAAAACAGTCTTACTTCTAATAGTCTGACTTTAAAAAACAAGCAGTTTGGCGGAGGCGGTGGAGGCGGCGGAACTGGAGGCGGTGGAGGCGGCGGTGGTACTGGTAAAACAACTTCTGTTTCGTTCGTAATTGAAAATCCGATTCAAGCGAAGTCTTTGGTTGATTTGGCCAAAGCCATCGGCAGATTTCTTTTACAAATTGCTATTCCGATCGCAGTGATAATAATAATCTATTCCGGACTTTTGTTTTTGACCTCCGGCGGCAATAAAGACAAAGTGGTTAAAGCCCGGACTGCTTTGCTTTACGCCGTAATCGGACTGGCAATCATTTTAATAGGGCAGGGGTTCTTCACGCTCATAAAAAGCATTCTTGATTTAGGCCCGTGAGAGTGCTATGAATAGCACTCTCACGGGCATTTTAGGCAAGCGTACCGGTCTTGCCGTAAAAATGCCCCGGGTTTGCCCATAAAGGCAAACAACTCCTTGACGAATAGCTAATTCTAATATATAATCAAGGCATCAGAAAAAGCGCTTCTTTTCGTGTTGGAAACATCACGAAAAGAAGTTTTAACAATTCAATTTTTTGACCACGTGGAGGGATTATGGCTGGAACAATCGATTTTCGTTGGGATCCGCTTGAATTAGCAGCGGATGCCACCTATTCGACCACCATTAAGGTAGAAATCACCAGATGGTGGGAAACTGGGGCCCCAAGAGAGGTTTCAGTGTCAGTTCGTCAGCCCGGAGAAGATACTTCTCCAGGCCGTCAGGTTTTAGTCCAGAGAGGCAAAGCAGTTTATCCTCTCACCGGACTTCAGCCGAAGCATCACTACCTCGTGGTTGTTACTGGAGAAGATCGGCCAGTTGAGAAGTTTATTTCTGTTCCTGAACTTCCCAGGCCGAAGAGATCGGAAGAGGAGGTGTTTGAACTGGAGCAAATCCAATTCAAACGGGCGCAAATTTCTTCTGAGCACAGGAAGTTGGTTGCCAAGGAGAAGGCGCCGACCCTTGATGAGAAGAAGGTTATTGCCCTGAAGGCGAAGACCGAACGGGTCAAGGCGGAAAAGGAACTTGACAAAGCGAAACAGGAGGAGATTCCGGAGCCGAAGAAACTGACTCCTGTCGAGAAGGAAATCGTTTCTCTGAAGACAAGGGTTCAGCTCATCGGAGCGCAGAAGGAATTCACGGAAGCAGAGGTCCAAGCCAAGCTTCGTGAATCCAAGCGCAAGATAGAAGTTCTCGGTACGAACCTGCAAGCCGAAGTTCTGGAAGTTTTTCTCTGTCGAGTTGGCAAGGACGGCAATTCAGAAGCCGGCGAGATTCGTGCCTTCGACGGTTCACTTCTTTCGTTGACGATGAGGCAAGGCGAGGATTTTGTCATCGCCAAGCCTGATCTCCGCGACCGACCGCGCAAGGTTATGTTTTTCCTTCCCGACGACCGGGAGGTGAAGGTAACCGTGGATGTGCCGGTGAAGCTCAAAGAGAAGAAGCCATCCGGGCCTTCGCTTTGGAAAAGGATGAAGGAAGTGTACGTTCAAGAGAGAGGAGGACGAGATGGCAGATAAATCGAAAGGGGCTGGTTTTCTGAATCTAAACACGCTTCTTAGCGTGTTGGATCCGGAAAGTCGCAGGCTGGCGCAGACGTGGTGGGTATCTTTGCCCGACGACAGCCCGCTCAAGAGTGAACTCTTCGAAAGAGTTTTCGGAGTTTTCAAGGCTTGGGCGGAAACAAGGGCCAAAGGCATGGGGCCTATCGGCGATGTCATCGAGAAGCTGACTGATATCGGTGACTTTGCAGTCAGGGGTGGATCAAAAAGCGTCAAGGCCGCTCACGACTGGATAGACAGGTTCTACTCGGAAGCAGCTAAGCGAATTGAGAAGGCAGCTGATCCGAAAGCCGAGCTCGGGAAGATCAAACTGGAATTCGAGCTTCGGCGGGATCTTCTCAAAAGTATTGAGGAGGCAAGGAAAGCGGCGGAGCCGGCAAAGCCGGAGAAGGTTTCGTTTGATTGGAGTAAAATCCAGGAACAATACGAATCTTTTCTCTTGGCTTCTGCTAGATTTACCGCGAAGGCAGTGAATCAAGTAGAAGATACGGCTAAAGACATCGACCAGTGGGCTGGCAATGCGGCAACTCCGATGGTCCGTCGGTTCGGCCGGTTTCTTGAATCGAAGGGGGTGCGGCGATGATTGAGCTTCTTCAAGCCATCTGGGATGAGATCATCGTTCGCCTCTGGAACTTCGGTACTCGCACGGCACGATTGGTTATTCGAGTGGCGATTCTCGTGATCGTCTTTGGGGTAGTAGTTCCGCTACTCGTTTGGCCATTCGTACTTCTTGTCGTTTCCTACGCTGGTTGGTACTCCGGGATGAACTGGATTACTGCAGTGACAGCATTTTTGCCACTTGCGGTATTTGTGGTTTTTGCTCTCGCTGCCGGAACTATTCTGATACTGGCTTATCCGCTGGTGTCAGGAGTTCTATTGGTGATTCCGCGGGTTCGATCTATCTTGAGTACTTTCTTAGTGGCGGTACTTGTTGCCGTCTTCGCTGAACTGGTACTTGGACTTTATCTGTCAGTTTTCCAGGTTTGGAACTGGCCGACACTGATTCCAGTACTAGCTCTTATAGTTGCTGTTTTGGGGATGTTCTTGATTCTCAAGCGGCAACTTGGCTGGAGAGGCGGAGGGTGGTTTGTAACAATGCTAGTGGTCGGCATCATCGGTATCACCGTTGCCTTTTTCTTCGTCGGAGACAAGTCAAAAGCCGAGGCGCGGGAAACTCGGATGGAGGCTATTCAGGAGCGAGTCGAGGAGTTCACGCTCAACGCCGGTGAGGAGGTTTTTACAGCGCTTGTTGGTCCTGGAACTCAACATCGAGTCAGAGCTGATAAGCCTTGGGTTGCTCTTACTCGAGATGATCAAAACGGCGCTGTTAAAAGGCCGGATGGAAACTACCGGCCCGAGAAGTACGGTGCCGGCCAGCAAATCGTCTGGCGAGGCGGAGAACCCGAAGGTCCCCTTTTGGTCAGGGGAGTGGAAAACGGGACCACTCTCCGCTTCGAGAGAGTCCGTTAGTTCTTTCAGGGGCCGTTTTTGCAGAAATGCGAAAACGGCCCTTTAAAATTTTATAAAAATCTTTTCAATTGCTTCGCGACTCCCAATTTCGCCGCTTGTTTTTTAAGGTAAGTCTTGTCTAATTTTTCGCTAGAAATTTTAAATACTGATTCAACATCTTCTATATGTCTTGACGAGCCGCCGCTTTTTTCATACCAAATCAGTTTGTTTAAGATTAAATCTTCGGGAGAAATGAAATATACTTTTTGATCACCTACTTTTTTAGCAACTCGTCTTCCAAATTCTGTTTTGGCTGTTTTGTTTCCTTTGGTTATCCAAAAATCAACTTTAAGCCCTGTCTCCGGGTCAATAAAATTAAATTCTCCTTTTCGTTTTAGAGCCTCTTTGGCCGACTCTTCGTCAATGTAGCCGTATTTAGAAATTTTTCTTAAGGCCTCTACTAATGGCTTTACTTTTGGCTCTAAAAGATTGATTACAATATCTATATCAAAAGTTGCCCGAGGTCTGCCCCAAACAGAAACAGCAAAACCACCGGTGATATAATAATCAATTTCAAACTCGTCTAAAATTGGCGCGACTTTTAAGAGAAGTTTTTCCGGGTTTATTATTTCCATTGAGTTTGTTTAGTTTAAGACAGAACATTGTCAGATAAGAAGTAAGTTTCAGTTTTTTACTGATTGGCATTTTTCTAAAGATTTCGTCTTGAATTTCTTGGGCGGCTTGCGAAGAGTTTATCGAAACCGATTTTTTTCTAAGATTTCCAGAGTTCATTAGTTTAATTCTATCAAATCAGTTTTTTGTGTTTTATTGACATTTTTTATTAAGTTTGCTATAATATAAGTATTAGGACTTAGATAGAAAACAGGGCCTGGAATCAGGCCATTTCAGTGGAGGAAAAGATGGAGAAGTTCTTTGTCAGTTTTGCAGTGGTGGTTTTAGCCGTTATGAGCCAGGCCTGTGCCACGCTCGGCGCCGGTTCGCTGCCTTACGTGGTAGCGTCAAATGCCGCCCTGCCGTACCAGGTTCTGGCGGCCGGCCAAGCGGTTCAACCGTACGGCTACGGCTATGGCTACGGCAACGTGCCGGTCTGCCGTCTGCAGGACCTTCAGGGTTTGCCGTCAGTGAGCCAGCCGGTGATTGTCCGGGTGGACAAAACCCGAGGCCATCGGGTTGCTGATATCGTCAGTGCGGCCACGGTCGGCGCCGGTTTGGGCGGATTTTCCGGCGGCTGGCAGGGCGTAGCTTACGGTGCTGCTGCCGGTGCAGGCGGCGGTCTGCTCGTGAGCAATCACGAGTATGACTACTGCGTGTACCTTCCGGTGCCGGCGCCTAAACCTTAGCGGCCCGGTACCGTGCATCTTCATGGGAGGACCTTTGATTCATCATCGGTCCTTCCTTTTTCATTGTGGAAAACTTATTAGTATCAGTTCTTTTTTACATATATAATTCTTAATAAATAATGGATTTGTTTTTTATTATTGCTCAAACCGGATCTGACGATTTTCTCGGAGTAAAGGATTTTACGGTTCAGCGCATTGCGAACATCATCACCGGTTTTGCCTGTTGGCTTATCGGCATAGTGCTTGTGATAATGGTCATATTTTTGATTTGGGCAGGGATGAGATATTTTTTGGCCATAGGCAATGAGACAAAGGTGGCCGAGGCCACAAAAAATTTGACTTGGACTTTGGTCGGGATTTTAGTGATTCTTGGGACTAATGTGATTATTGCTACAGTGGCCAATGCCTTGGGCGGCAATTATTCTTATCTGCCTTTAAAATGTAATCCGGTAAAAGCCGCAGAATTAAGATGTCAAAATTAGAAATTTCTCAAATCATAATTCCCCCACCGCCGGTTCAAGGACGGGGTTTGACTTTATCTGAATTTGGACAACTTATAGCCATTGTCGGTTCATTTTTGCAAACTATTGCAGTTTTATTGGCCATCATCGCTATTATTGTTTCCGGAATTATGTATATGAAAGCCGGAGCAAATCCGGATTCAGCAAAAAAAGCTTTGGCCTGGTTCAAAAACGCTTTAATCGGTGCTTTTATTATTCTGGCTGTTGGACTAATTATAAATACCATTGCCAATATAGTTACCAGACAATTTTTTTGCCGGTTCAGCGTTTTCGGCCAATGTATAATTCAATGATTATTAGCCAGCAATTTCAATTGCCGCCTCCGGATCCGATAACATACGGCAGTGTTAATCTATTTCTTGAAAAAACCGCTTTTTTTCTTTTCACGGCCGGAATTACTTTGGGGGTGATTACTTTGGTAGTTTCCGGAATTATGTATTTTTGGGCCGGTTCTGACACCGAAGCCAAAAAAGCCAAAGGCTGGTTTAAAAACGGGATAATCGGAACTTTTGTTATTCTTGCTTTTGGAGTAATAATTAAGACAATTGATATAATTGTAAGGGGAGGATTTTTTACTATACCTTGATTTATGTCTAATTTTTTAGCGCAAATCAGCCAGTGGCAGCTTCCGTCTTTGCCGGGCCAGCCTTTAACTTCAATAGGGATTTTAGGTATTTTAACTTTTCTGGCTAATTTTTTGATTGCCGCCGGAATAATTTTGGCGATAATCGTGATTGTTTGGAGCGGAGTCATGTATTTGAAATCCGGTTCAAATGAAAAGGCAGTAGATAAAGCCAAAGGCTGGTTTAAAAACGGGATAATCGGTGCGTTCATAATTCTGGCTGTTGGCGTGATAATTCTGACGCTTTATAATATAATAGTAACCAGGACATTCTTTGGTCCATTTGGACCTTAGTTTTAGGTCGATTATTAAATAAATTAAATAAAAAAATGATTAAAAAATATTTAATAATTTCAGCGGCGGCAATGGTATTAGCTTTGCCATTACTAGCTTTAGCCCAATTGCCTGTCCCGACAATTCCGACTGTTCCGGGAACAAGTCTGTCTGAAATAGAAAGTATAATCAGGAGAATTGCCCAGTTTTTTATGATCATTGGCGTTATTTTAGCCGTGATCTATATAATTTGGGGCGGAATAAAATGGATGAGTGCCGGAAGCGATCCGAAAGCAGCAGATGAAGCTAAAATGAGAATGAGACAGGGTGCTTGGGGAGCATTGATCATTCTTGCCGTCGGACTTATTCTCCAAACTCTTGCCGGAATTGTTACAAGAGTATTCTTCCAATAATTATTGAGATTCTCCTTTTAGTTCTTTTGGTTTTGTTTGAAGCCGTATTTTTGTCTTTTGCGGTTTTTGTTTTGGTTTCCGGTTTTATTTCCCAAGCCAGAGGCGCTCCTTATGTTCCTCTGCCCAAAAAATCGATTAAGGGTATTTTAGCTTTCGCTGATTTAAAAGGGGATGGCAGATTTTATGATTTGGGTTGCGGCGACGGCCGGGTTTTGATCGAGGCAGTCAAAGGATTCGGAATTAAAAAGGCAATCGGTTATGAAATTTCTCCCTGGCCGTATTTCAAAGGGAGATTTTTGGTCCGTTCAAACGGATTGAAAGAAAAAATCACTATTTTAAAGAAGGACTTTTTGGAAGCCGATTTTAAACAGGCTGATGTCGTGTTTATTTATTTGTACCCGAAAATTGTTCAAAAACTAGTTCCTAAATTCAAAGAAGAGTTGTATTACGGTTCGAAAATAATTTCAGTAAGTTTCCCGATACAGGAGCCTGAAAATTTCAATCTCCGGTTGATAAAAACCGGGAAAATTGATAAATTTAATACGTTTCTTTATCAGAAAGTATAGGCTCCTGTGGCGGAATTGGCTATACGCGCGTGGCTTAGGACCACGTCCCGAAAGGGGTGCAGGTTCGAGTCCTGCCAGGAGCATTTAAACAAATAAAAGCCCGCCTAATAAGGCGGGCGTTATATCCGGGCCCCAAGCAGCCCTTCACTACTCGCTTGGTCGTTGGGATGAAGAACATTATTATTTAATTTATTTCTTGATCCCGCGGACGGCCCCAAGCGAGAAGTGAGGGGCCGATTTTATTTTGAAAATTTCGGCAGTGTTATCGTAAGTATTCCGTTTTTCAAAGTCGCTTTTGCTTCGTCTGGGTTTATTTCTTCGGGTAAAATCACTTTTCTTGAAAATGCTCCCCAGTTCAGTTCTTTATAAAAATAGTTTTTCCCTTTTTCCTCTTCTTCGTCTTGTCTTACTCCTTTTATTATTACTGAATCGTTTGTTATCGCTATATCGAGGTCTTTTCCTGTGACTCCGGCAATTGCCGATTTTATGACGATTTCATTGCTTCTTTGGAAAATATCGAGTGTCAGTATTCCAGTTTCTTTTTCTTCCTCCAATTCTTTATCGAGATCCTTCTTCATCAATTTGATAGTATAATATCATTTTCCTCTAATCAATTGCCAAGTCAATACAAATTATGTTGATACACTCTGGATAAGCTGTTTATGCCGCTGTTTTAGCCTGTCGAAAAGTATAAGCAAAGAGACCATCATTCCCAAAAGAAGTACGGTATTTCCTGGCAAAGCCGCGCTCGGGTCTATAAAAATTAAATAATTAAAGATTAAATGGAGAAATGAGGCCAAAATTAGTCCAAAAGCAACAATTTGTTTTTTGAAATGGTAAAAAAACCAGGCAAGACCCAAGAAGTAGCCGACTATTCCCGAAGCAAGGGCATGAAGCAATGTTGCTCCGGTGAATCTAAGAGCGATGATTCCAAAAGTCGCGGCAAAGCCTTCGGGATAGATTTTGAAAGCGATAAGTATATTTTCCATAGCCGCAAAGCCTAAAGCCGCGGCAATCATATAGATTATCGAATCGTGGGGTTCGTCAAAATCCGGTTTTGCCACGACCGAATGCCGAACAACCCAGTACTTCATATATTCTTCGATAAAAGCAGCCAAAGTGAAAAATGCGACGGCGCTGGAAACCACTCCTCTGAAAATGCTCGAAGCCGCGGCTTCGAGCATTACCACGACCGGAGCAATAACTATGCCGAATAGAAAAACCTTTACGATAAGATATTTTGGTTCCGGTCTCGAATCTTTTGTGAGAAAAATCAAAAGCCAGACTATGCTTGGCAAGAGGCCGAGAATAACAAGAAAAACATTTGTGGGTATGTTTATTTGGGCCATTGTTCGACTAAAAGCATTTTTTTGTTTTTTATAGGCAGTTTTGACCAGATTTCTTCGGTTAAAAAAGGCATAAATGGATGGAGAAGTTTTAACTGATTCGCCAGAAGCCACAAAAGAACTTCAGTTTTTTGAATTTTGTCATTTGAATTTTGGATTTTTTGTTTCGCATCTTCTATATAAATGGAGGCAAAGCGATTCCAGAAAAAGCTGTAAATTTCGCTTACAGCCTGGCTGAACCTGAATTTATTTATATTTTCCTGTGCAAGCGGAATAAGTCTTTTGAGTTCTTCAATAAATTCTTTATCCATTGTATCAAGTTTTGAAGGCAGTTTTAACTCATAGCCGTCTTCTTTCGCTAAAGCTTTGGAGGACTCGCCGATTTGTATTAAAACAAATCGGCTCGCGTTCCAGATTTTATTGGCGAATTTTCTGCCGGCATCGATAACGTCTTCGTTGAATCTTATATCTTGGATGCCGGTTGTTTGAAAAGCTAAACCAAAACGGAGAGCGTCAGCTCCATATTTTTCGATTAAGACGAGAGGATCAATGCCTGTTCCAAGACTTTTAGACATTCTTTGGCCTTCTTTGGTCAGAACCGTAGCGTGAATATATACATCTTTGAATGGTGGTTTTCCAGTGAATTCCAAACCTGAAAAAATCATTCTTGCTTGCCATAAATAACGGATGCCTCGATCCGAAGTAATGAAATCAGTCGGATAATATTCAGTTAAGTCTTTTGTCTTTTCCGGCCAACCTAAAACCGCAAACGGCCAAAGGGCAGAAGAGAACCAGGTGTCTAAAACATCTTCTTCGCCTTCAATAGGAATTTTATGTCCCCACCAAATCTGCCTTGAAATATTCCAATCATGCATATTATCAAGCCAAGTGATCATATCTTCTTTCCATTTTTCAGGATGAATACGGACAGAACCGGTTGTGATTGCTTTTTTTGCCAATTCAGCAAGTTCCCTCATTTTTAAAAACCATTGTTTTGAATAGAGAGGTTCAATTATTGTTCCGCATCTTTCACAGTGGCCGATGTTATGGACCAATTCCTCGATTTTTTCGATCAGCCCCAGCTCATTCAGCTTTTCAATGACTTTTTGGCGGCAATCTTTTGTTGAAAGCCCTTGGCAGAGCAGACCGGCCTTTTCGGTCATCTTTCCGTTTTTATCGATTATCTCTAAAACTTCGAGATTGCGGCGCTGGGAAATTTCAAAATCTTCGACTGAATGGGCCGGAGTCACTTTTACCGCGCCGGTCCCGAAAGAGATATCAATTGATTCGTCGGCGATTATCGGGATTTCCCGATCTTGGATCGGCAGAATTACTTTTTTGCCGATTAGATTTTTATATCTTTCATCATTGGGATTTACGGCTACTGCAGTGTCGCCAAGCATTGTTTCGGGCCTTGTAGTCGCTACGACTACATATTCTGTTTGCCGGTCCTCCGAAGCTTTAGCGAAGGAGGACTCTCTCACCAATGGGTATCTTATGAAATATAACTTTCCTTCCGTTTCTTTGTATTCAACCTCTAAATCAGAAATGGCGCTTTGGCATCTTGGACACCAATTTATTACTCGATAACCTTGGTATATCCAATCCTTCTTTTTATAATGGTTAAACGCTTCAGAGACCGCTTTCTGGTAGTTTTCGTCCATTGTAAATCTTAGGCGCGACCAATCAACCGAAAGGCCTAATTTTTTAAACTGTTCTAGAATTTTTCCTCCAGATTTTTCTTTCCACTGCCAGACCCTTTCCAGGAATTTTTCCCGGCCAAGGTTCTGACGGGTAAGCCCCTCCTTTTTTAATTCTTTTTCAACGACATTCTGGGTGGCAATCCCGGCATGGTCGATTCCCGGCACCCAAAGCGTTTGATAACCCTGCATCCTTTTCATCCTTATGATTATATCAGCCAAGGTGTTTTCAAGAGCGTGGCCGATATGAAGTTCGCCGGTAATGTTTGGAGGAGCAATGCAAGAAACAAATTTTCGTGATGTAAACCTATCCTCCTTCGCTGAAGCTACGGAGGACAGTCCTTCTGGACTGAAAAAGCCGCTTTCTTCCCAGAGCTTATAGATTCGGTCTTCAACTTCATTTGGATTATAAGCTTTTGACAGTTCAGTCATAAATCCATTCTACCTTAAAATTCACCAACTTTTAATTTTCAGATTTGGCTCGGCTTTTATTTCTTTCAATTTTTTTGCTCCTTTATTTTTAAATTTGTAGAATCCGGCCAGAGCGATCATCGCTGCATTGTCGCCGGTATATTGAAAATCCGGCTGGGAGTAGGCGACCCCCATTTTTTTCGCTTCCTTTTCAAGGGTTTTTCTCAAAAGTTTGTTGGCCGAAACTCCTCCTGAAAGAAAAATTGATTTGGCTTTGAAATTTTTTGCCGCGCTGACCGTTTTTTTAACCAAAACATCTATTACCGCCTGCTGGAATTCGCGGCAGATCTGATTGATCAGATTTTCGTCCAATTTTATTTTCTTTTCTTCGAATTCTCTCAATTTATAAAGGACCGAGGTCTTAAGTCCGGAAAATGAAAAATTGTAATTGCCGGAATTGATCATTGGTCTTGGAAATTCAATTTTGATTTTTGATTTTTGATTTTTGATTTTTGCGGCGCGAAGCGACACGACAGGTCCTCCCGGGTATCCAAGATTCATCATTTTCGCAACTTTATCAAATGCTTCGCCTGCCGCATCATCCATGGTTTCGCCGATAAGTTTGTATTTTCCGTGATTAGACATCAGTACAAGTTGAGTATGTCCGCCTGAAACAATCAGATTTAGGGCCGGAAATATCTTTTTTGAAAATTGTAAATTGGAATTTGAAAATTCTCCAACTGGTTTTAACCAGTTGGAGAATATGTGTCCTTCCAAATGATTTACTGGAATAAAAGGTTTATTCCAAAGTTTGGCAATATCTTCGGCAAAGTGTATTCCTTTCCATAAGGCGATTTCAAGGCCCGGGCCTTGGGTTACGGCAACCAAGTCTATATCTGCCATTTTTGTTTTCGCTTTGACTAGGGCTTTTTTGAAAACCGGCGCCAAATTTTTTTCGTGTTCTCTCGCGGCTAAAGAAGGAACAACTCCGCCAAAAGGAGAATGGATTTTTATTTGGGATGAAACAATGTTGCTTAAAACTTTTATTGTTTCTTGCCCTTCCGAAGCTTTACTGTGTCCCTCCGTAGCCTTTGGCGAAGGAGGACGCGAAGGAGGGTTTTCTTTAAGCACTGCGACTGAAGTCTCGTCGCAAGATGTTTCGATTCCGAGGATAAACATGGTTTAGATTCTATCATTTTATCTTTAATTATCAACTTTTTAGTATTGAACTCGCGATATTTATTTGTTAGCATATAATCATTAGTTTATATTACGGCCCCATCGTCTAACAGTTAGGACAGCTTTCTTTCAAGAAGCAAATAGGGGTGCGACTCCCCTTGGGGCTGCATGAATCCTAGGAAAGATTATCAAACGGCTTTAGCACTTCGTTTAGAAGGGAAAACTTACGGAGAGATAAGGTCTATTTTTGGAATCCCAAAATCTACTCTTAGTGTTTGGTTTTCTAAATTAAAGGTTGGCAAAAAAGCTCAAAAGATTCTTGAGTCAAAAAGAAAGAATGGCTATTTCAAATTAGTCGAATTTAATAAAATTAGGACACTAAATATTAAAGAAGAGAATGAGACAATTAGGAAAGATTATGAATCTAAAATTAGTAGATTAAGCAACCGAGAACTAATGATACTTGGAGCCGCTTTATACTGGGGAGAAGGTTATAAAAATTTCAAACTTAAAAAAGGGTACTACCCGTATGTTTGTTTTGGTAATTCTGATCCCTTAATGGTAAAAGTATTTATAAGTTTTCTAGAAAGAATTCTAAAAATTGATAGAGACGAAATTAAATGCCAGATTATGATTTATCCAAGCATTAATCCTTCAGAAGCACTTAAATATTGGCAGAATACTACAAAAATTCCAATTGAAAATTTTAGAACACAAATGACCGTTAGTCGTGCGAGTCAAGGGAAAAGGCCATGGAATCTGCTTCCATACGGAACTCTACAAATGCGTCTTAATAAACGACAAAATTTTTTCAAAATTAAAGGTTTAATTGATGGTGTTATAAAAGGAGTTTAATAAGTACTTTAAAATTCTATCTGTTGATAACTTACTCAATTTATTGCGATATAATAATTATAAGTGTCGCCCTCTTGGCGAATGGTCGAGAAATCTAATTAATTAAAATTTTTTATACAAATTTTATGGCTAAACTTACTTATGCTCTGGTAATTATTGGAAGCCTTAACTGGGGGCTGGTAGGACTGGCTGGCTATGACGTGGTGGCTGCTATATTTGGTGATGCAAGCGCAGTTTCAAGAGTTATTTATGTTTTGGTTGGATTGAGCGCCCTTTGGATGCTTTTCTCCGGCCGGAAATAGTAAGAGCAGTTCTAAAATAAAACAGCCCATAAACTTAGGGCTGTTTTATTTTGCAGTTTCGACTACTTTTTTGAAAACTTCCGGATACCCTTCAGCGAGTTCGGCCAATACCTTTCTGTCTAATTGAATATTGGCCCTTTTTAAATTATTGATGAATTTGCTGTAATTGATATCGCCGTTCATTCTTGTCGCTGCGTTAATTTTGATCTGCCACAGTCTTCGCATATTTCTTTTCTTTTGCTTGCGGCCGATAAAGGCGTTGCGCCAAGCATGATAAAGGGCTTCTTTGGCCGCCCGATACTTTGATTTTCTGGACCATTTAAAACCCTTGGCTGCTTTAAGCAGTTTTTTCCTTCTTTTATTTGCAATTGTCCCCCGCTTGACTCTGGTCATGGCAGTAGCTGTTTCACCGCTTTTTCATCGGATTTGGCTATCAAAAATTCTTTGCGGTCCTTTCTGCTTTTTTTGCTAGATTCTTTGGCTTCAAAGTGATTCATTTTTGTGCTGCGTCTCAATAACTTTCCCGTGCCAGTCACTTTAATGCGCTTAACCATCGCTTTTTTCGGTCTAAAGCCTTTTGACATTTCTTTTTACTATTATATTCAAACTTCGTCCCTGCGATTTTATCTGGCTTTCCGGTTCAAACGGCTCTTTTATGAATTCTAGAAATTTTTTTATCTTTTCTCTTCCTAGGTCTTTCATCACCATTTGCCGCCCTCTTAATTGAAGCTCGATCTGAACTTTATCCCCTTTCTTTAAAAACTCGTCTATCTTTTTTGATTTGATCTCCAGATCGTGTTCGCCCGTGGTCAAGCCTATTTTTATGGTCTTTACTTCGGTCTTTGCTCCTTTGGCTTTTTTTCTTTCGCTTTTTTCCCTTTCATAAAGCCATTTGCCGTAATCCATTATCTTGGCAATCGGCGGGTTTTGCTGGGGAGCGATCTCAACCAGGGTAAGATTTTTTTCTTGGGCCATTCTTATGGCTTCTGCCGTATTTAAAACGCCGAGCTTTTGACCGTTCTCATCGATTACTAAAACTTGAGGCGCTTTAATTTGATAATTTGATCGGGGTCGCCTGAAGATAGCCAATGGATTCAGTTTAGCACCGGATCGTGGAATATTCAAGCAACTTTGCCCATTCGCAATATTCGTGGTATAGTTAAATTAGCTATTTTGAAAGGGGGTGATTTGATGGCAACCGGATTTTACAAAGCACAGTTTTTTGTTCCTGATCGCGTGCTTATTGAAGAAGTAGATTTGGTTGTCTGGGTCGTTGAGTACGAGATAGAATACTATTTCAAAAACGGTGCTCTGTTCGATATTCCTTCAAAAAAAGAGGCTCTCGAACAGAAATACGGATTGCCCGTTTATGTGAAATTGGTTGCGGTTCCAAAAGTCAGAATCGCTCCAGTTTCTCAAGTTCAGACCCAGGTTCGTCGCCGCCCCTGGCTTGGTTCGATGATCCATCGAATCAGCACTTTCTTTAATTTCTGAAGCCGCCGCGTTCTCCGTGAGAACTTGGCGGCTTTTGCGTTTTTATAGCTTAGCTGATTTAATTATTTTAATGACATACGCCGAAAACAGAAAAGCTTGGCATGATTATGAGATCATTGAAACTTTTGAAGCCGGAATAGTTCTTGAAGGACACGAGGTAAAATCGGTGAAGACCGGAAAAATATCTATTGCAGGCTCGTATATTAAAATTTCAGACGGAGAGGTTTTTTTAGTTGGTTCAACTATTTCTCCCTACCAACCGAAAAACACGCCCAAAGATTATGATTCCCAGCGAAACAGAAAACTGCTTTTGAACAAAAAAGAAATAGATGGTTTGATTGGCAAGTCAAAAGAGAAAGGATTGACAGTCGTGCCTTTAAAGGCGTATAATAAGAAAGGTAGAATCAAGATTGAGATAGGGTTGGCTAAAGCAAGAAAGAAAAGAGATAAAAGAGACGTCATAAAGAAAAAGGAAGAGCAAAGAAAGATCGAAAGAACGCTTAAACAGTATTAACTCGATATTTCGATATATCATTAAATTGCGGGGGTGCAAGTTTCGACGGAACTTTCAAAAGAAAAATTGCTGGTTGTGCATGGCTGTAATCACATAAAAAGTTCAGCCAACAAATAGGTGCAAACTATAAACCTGCACTTGCTTACGCCTAAAAGCGCGTAGGCCGCTTTATCTGCAATGTTCTCGGTAGCAGAATAGAGCGTCAGACACCGAGAGAACAAACAGGAGTTTATGCCTAATAAGCTCTTGAGCACCTTTTATTCAGTTAGGCGCTCGGAGATTTTGTCGGCTTTTGACTCCGGGCTTAAACAAACCGGCTACATCAGCTAAACATTTTTCTGGCGATTTTCCCGGACGGGGGTCCAATCTCCCCACCTCCACTTCTACGCTAAAGCTTCGAAGTGCACGGCACTGAGAAGGTTTACAAAACTCCAAAATTATTTGGAGTTTTGTTTTTGCGTAGAAGTGCCCTGCGTAGCTTTATGCGAAGCAGGGCTTACCTTATAATTCAGTTGTGTATTACATCTATATCCTCCAAAGTAAAAAAGACAAAAGTTTCTATACTGGTTTTACAGAGGACCTAAATAAAAGAATCAAAGACCATAACTGGTATACTGCTTCGCTAAAGCTACGCAGTACAAGTGAAGTCAGATACACCAGAAGCAAAGCACCATTTGAGTTAGTCTGGTATTGTGCTTTCAAGAGCAAAAAGAAAGCTCTTGATTTTGAAAAATACTTGAAACAAGGTTCGGGCTTTGCTTTTGCAAGAAAAAGATTAACCTAAAGCGGCGAGGCGCTCGTGCTGCGTAGCGAAGCCACTTCGCAGAGCAGCGAGAGGCAAAGCCAATCTCCCCACCTGATTTCTTACCAAATAAGCGTATAATTCTGCCACCAGAGTTTTCCTCTCCTACGATGCTTACTCCGTTTTAAAAAAATCTGTTAATAAACTCCTCGTAGAACTGAAGTCTGCTAAAATAGCCTATTAAGAAACTAAATACAGAAGAAAATTGATTACTGACCAGCAAAAATCCAAGAGCAATTAAGAAAACGCCCGCGATTTTATTTACAGTGTTTATTATTCCACTCCAACGGCTAAAAGCAGTAAAGGCCTTGCCTATAAGAAGAGCAGTTAATAGAAATGGGATAGCCAAGCCTATAGAAAAAACAATCAGTAAGAAAGTGCCTTGGACTATGGTGGCCGAATTTGCAGCAAGAAGCAGGATCGAACCCAATAATGGCCCGACGCAAGGCGACCAGCCAAGAGCAAAAAGAGCTCCGATTCCAAATGAATTAACTCTGCTTGCCGATTCTAAAAGTTTGGGGACTCTGATTTGCTTTTCGGTATTTAAAAAACCTATTTTAAGCCAGCCCAATAAGAATAATCCGAATAATATAATTAAAACGCCGCCAATTCTCTGAATTAAAAGGCGGATTACCGCAATTTTCCCTAAAAATGAAAAAGATATTCCAAATAGAACGAAAATCAAGGAGAACCCCAAGACATAAAAAAGGGCATTAGAAAATATCCGCCACCGATAATTTTTAAGCTTTTCTATATTGTTTAAATCCGCACCTCTGACTCCGGAAATCACTCCTAAAAAAGCCGGGACGAGCGGCAAGGTGCAGGGCGCAAAAAAGGTGAGTACACCGGCGATAAAGGATGAAATAATTAAGGCTAAACCAAATTCAATCATATTAGAGGATTTTTTGAACTTTTCCTTCTAGTTCTTGTTCAGTCAACGGACCCAATTTAATATCTCTGATTACTCCGTTTTTATCTATAAATAAGCTGTAAGGCATCGCAAAGCCGCCGTACTCCTTATATATAGAATCCTTTTTATCTAAAAGAAGAATCATTTTATTGGTAACGCCAACTTTGTCAGAAAATTCATTAGCCGTTTCAAGACTTTCACCCCTATTAACAGCTATGGTTTCGTATTGCGCTGCATATTTTTCTTGTACTCTCGCCATTAACGGCATTTCGTCAACGCAGAATGGACACCAGGAAGCCCAGAAATTCACAAAAACTCCTTTTTGTCCTTTGAAGTCTGAAAGCGATACGGTTTTACCGGTATAGTCAGTTAACTGAAAATTCGGAGCAATGTTGCCTATCTTAGTTCCTATTTTTAGCTGTGAATCACTGGTTTGGTCTAAATCCGCAGATTCTTTACTGTTCAAACCAAAAATCAAAATCAAAACTCCAGCCGTGATTAAAAATAGTATAATAAGCAGCTTTTTCATATTTTTCTTATTCTAAAAAAGCTGATAACTTCCTCCGCCGGTAAAAAATATTGCCGCATTCGCCGCTAATAAAATCAGATCAAATTCCCAACCGGTTTTATCTGTAGCTGAAAACCCGGTTTGCCATTTAGCCGTTTTGAAATAAATTGCTCCAAGCATAACAATACCCAGCAATATAGAAGCTGATTGCATATTGAAACCTAAAATCAAGGCAAGGCTTGAAAGTGTTTCAACTATACCCAGGACGAAGATCGCACCCCCGGGCATACCCATCATTTGACCCATCATTTTGGCTTTCATCAGTTTAGGCAGGCCGTGATACAAAAAAACAACAGCCACGACCAAACGCAAGATGAATAGGCCGAGATCGGCATTTATCAAAGCTGATAGACCCATTTTTATTTAATTAAGAAAGAGATTTTCTGTTTTGGTTTTTCAACCCAGAAATTACCCCGTTCTTAATTCGTTAACGACTTACTTGAAAAGTTCGGTTTCAGGATGAACCGCCAGCCAGCTAAACCAAAATCCTCCGATATACGGCAGGGGTTCGCGTTTAGCGCCGATAAACATCCGCACCTCGCCTTCTATTTTCTTTTGAATAAAAATTTGTTCGCCATTAAATATATCTTTTGTCTCGCCAATAGTTATGGCGCTTGAGTGATATGCTTTATATTTCCCTTTTACCTGAATGCCCAAGATAAATTCTTTCGGGTGTAGTCGATTATCGTTAAAAGAAGCGCCAAAAGAGACATTATTCGAAGTGTAGTAGTCTCCATATGGGTCATAACCGTAATTTCTGATAATTCCGGTATCTTTGGAAAGAACTTTGGTATTAGGATGGAGTTTTTTCCAGTCTTTATATCTAATTATATCTGATGGCAGGATTCTTAATTTAGTTCCGGTAAATTCACCAACAATAGCTTCGCCTAATACTTGGGACCAAAGTGATTCATTTTTGGGATCATCTGTCCGGTTATACATAACCAGATTTGATTTCCAGAGTTTGCCGGAAGTGCCAAACTCTACCGTTTGTCCTTCTAATTTTCTTTCAAAAACGATACCGGTTAAACAAAGAGGGCAATGAGTAATTAATACTGGCTGGCTACCTACTGTATCATTAACTATTTCATGCCAGACTAATATCTGGTAAGGATAAAATCGACAGTCTTGCCCCGAGCCTGTCGAGGGGTCGTTTCCTACGCACAATCCCGTGCCCGTTTCTTCGTTATTTAAAAATCCATCCGCTTCCTCAATGGATAAAAATTTGGGATTATCAATGGAGGGGATCCCGTCTTTAGGCGGACCGCCGGATATAATTTCATCCAAAGGAACCGAATGCTTTACTCCGTCAGTTATAAAAGTTTTTTTATCGGATAAAATTGAATTGGAATCAACAGACATAAAGTAAATTCCAACTGCTACTGCGATAAGAGTTATTGGAATAATCCATTTCATTAAATTAGGGTACGGAATTTTACTTTCTATACAAATAATACAGCGCAAGCGGAGCGCCCCAGTTAGTCCAGCGTTCAAAGAAATCCCAGACAGGGTCAGGGCCGAGGGGCCAACGGATTAAAGCCGTCCACAGCCCCCAAAAAGCCATCCAAAGGATCAATGGCCTGATTGGTTTTACTAAAACCGTTATTGCGAGAGCAATGTCTATTATTCCTACTATGAGCAGTAATGTTGCTATCGTTTCCGGATTCGTGATGCCGAACGGCTCAAAATATTTAAACCATCCTTCTTTTCCCTGAAGCGCAAAAATGCCATGCCCCAAGAACTCGCCAAAGACCGCAACGCGCAAAATCCATATTATTTTATTCATAGTTTTATTTCATCTCTTCGAGCTTAACTTTTGTTTTTAGAGTTTCGCTGCCGTTTCTCAAGAGAGTGATTTCGATTTCTTCGCCGATTTTGCACTCCTGCACTAAATCGGCCAGTTCTGATTTTTCATCAAGTTTTTTGCCGTTTATTTCGAAAATTAAATCATTTTCCTTTATTCCCGCTTTGTCCGCCGGACTGCCCGGGATTACTGCTTTGGAATCCGGAAAATGGTCGCTTAAAACCAATGCTCCGGAGTCTGCTCCAAGTTCGTATTGCTCTTTCAATTTTTTATTAAGCATTACATAGCGAAGTCCCAAATATGGTCTTTCTATCCGCCCGTATTTTAAAATGTCGTCTAAATCTTTTTTTGCCCAGTTAATCGGCAGAGCAAAACCGATATTCTGGGCGCCGAAGATTATGGCCGTGTTTATTCCGACCACCTCGCCTTCGGTATTGATCAAAGGCCCTCCGGAATTTCCCTGATTTATGGCTACGTCAGTTTGCATTACTCCTCTTAGCACTTCTGTTTCCTGGCCGTCTCCCAAAGATGCCGCGATCCGGCGCGACAAGCCGGAAATTATTCCTTTGGAAACGCTATTGGTGAACATTCCCAAGGCTGTGCCGATGGCCACGGCCGTTTGCCCGATTTGGACTTTAGAAGAGTCTCCAAGCATCGCTTCAGGCAGGCCTCTTACTTTTATTTTTAAAATGGCGATGTCGTTGAGCGGATCGTTTGATAAAACCTGGGCCGGGTATTCGTTGTCTCCGGCTAAAACCGTATATTCGGCTTCTTTATCATGGACAACATGCTTATTGGTGAGGATGAGGCTGTGTTCATTGTTTGAATGGACCACGAATCCGGAACCGCCGCCGATTTGGACTGATTGTTCTTTTAGTTTGTTTTGATCTTTTTCATCTGCTTTTTCTTCGGGGATGATAAATTCAAAAGGTCCGAAAGGAGAAGCCATTATTCTTTTGGTTTTGGGGAGATGCTTTGAAATGATAACGCTCACCACCGAAGGAGAAACTTTTTTAACTGCTTCAATGATTGTTTTTTCTTCGCTTAGCATATTGTGATATATTTTAAACTAATGAAGAAGCAAATTCAAGAATTTCTTAGAAAAGAGCACCCGGATATTGATTTTGCCGTTTCCTACCCGCCTGAAGGCCTTGGCGACTACTCAACCAACATCGCCTTTCTACTTGCCCGCCAAAGCCTTGGCGAAGGCGGGTTGGCTAAAAAAACCGGCGGAAATCCGCAAAAACTTGCCTTGAGCATAGTCGAAGGGTTAAGAAACGAATTCAAAAATCAATTTGAAAAAATCGAAATCGCAAAAAACGGGTTTATAAATTTTTATCTATCTAAAAAGTATTTATTGGATAATCTTTCCGAGGTTCTGAAATTTCCGGATATTGGAAAGAGCAAGACGGTTATAGTTGAATATTCCCAGCCCAATATTGCCAAAGTGATGCATGTCGGGCATCTCCGTTCAACGGTTCTGGGCGACGCCCTGGCCAATATCTATGAAGCTTTAGGTTATAAAGTTATTCGCTGGAATTATTTGGGCGATTGGGGAACTCAATTCGGGAAATTGATTTCGGCTTATAAGATGTGGGGCAAAGAAGAAGAAGTTAAGACAAATCCAATTGAAACTTTAAATGATCTCTATGTAAGATTCCACGACGAATTGAAAAACCGTCCGGAACTGGAAGAAAAAGGGAGAGAAGAATTTAAGAAGCTCGAAGAAGGAGATGAAGAAAACAGAAAATTATGGAAGTGGTTTAAAAATGAGTCTTTGAAAGAATTTGAAAAGATTTACAGGATTTTAGGAGTTAAATTCGATACTTATACAGGTGAGAGTTCTTTTGAGAAGGATTTAAAACCTTTAGTCGAAGAATTGCGAAATAAAGGAATAGCCAAAGAGAGCCAAGGCGCTGTTATTATTTCTTTGGATCAATTCAATTTGCTTCCAGCCTTGATTCAAAGATCTGACGGAGCAAGCTTGTATCTGACTCGCGATATTGCCGCCTTGAAATACCGAATCAAAGAATACAAGCCGGAAAAAATTCTTTATGTCGTCGGAAACGAGCAGTCGCTTCATTTTGATCAGCTTAAGGCGATTGCTAAAATCTCGGGCTTAGATGAAACAGAAATCAGTCATATTAAATTTGGGCTTATTCTCGGAAAAGATAAAAAGAAATTGTCGAGCAGAGAGGGCGGAGCCGTGCCAATAAAAGAATTGATAGATAAAGCGGTCGAACTTTCCGGAAAAGCTGTCGGGATCAGCGCGTTAAAATATTTTATTTTAAAAGAGCACCGCTTGAGCGATATAGTTTTTGACTGGGATAGAATCCTTAATTTGAAAGGAGACAGCGGTCCTTATCTTCAATATACTTACGCCCGTTTGGCCAGCATTAAGAGTAAAGCCGGGACCATCTCGAAATCTAAAAATTTAGAATCACTGAATAAAGAAATTGATGTTTCCCTAATGAAAAAAATGATTAAATTTCCCGAGATTCTTACCCTGACCGTCGAGAATAACCTTACGAATATCTTAACTCTGTACCTTTATGAGCTTTGCAATTTGATCAATAGATTTTATGAATCGGTTCCAGTCTTAAAGGAAGATGATGAGAAAATTAGAAATGCCCGGCTGGGGCTGGTCAGTTTAATGATTCAAATTTTAGAAAAAGGTTTTAATCTTTTAGGAATCGAGGCCCCGGAGAGGATTTAAAAATACAAAAACAAATAAAGCTGCTCCGAGAATATCCATCAGCAGATCATTTATTGTATCGTCCAGATTGCCCATACAGCAGATTACTCTGTATTTATTGTAAAAATAATCTCCAAATAATTTAGTGCCTAAATATTCCGAGAATTCCCAAATTACTCCGATAAAAACCGTTATGCTCACTAAAATGAGAACCTTTTTAAGTCTTGGACTGCCGGGATTGCCGATTTTCAAATGTTTGAGGTAGCCCGCAAAAAACATAGCTACAAAAAAACCGCCGGAGAAATGAAGAATCGGGTCAACATTAAAAGCCTTGAAGATATAATCAACATCCGCAACCATAAAAAGGATATTGATCAAGAAAATCAGAGCCAAAAATAAAATTGCTGTTTTCATAGAAATATACTAATAATTATAATATTGTGTCTGAATCTAATCTAGCTAAAATCGAAGAAAAAATCCAGAAATTCTGGGAAGCTAACAATATCCCAGAAAAAATCTTCGGCCACAGAAAAGGAGGGAAGAAATTCGTTTTTTACGAAGGGCCGCCGACGGCAAACGGAATGCCCCATCTAGGGCATTTTGAAACCCGGGCCTTCAAAGATCTTTTCATCCGTTTTAAAACTATGGCTGGTTTTTTTGTCTCGCGAAAAGCCGGGTGGGACACCCATGGTTTGCCGGTTGAAATAGAAGTTGAAAAAGAACTTGGTTTGAAATCAAAAAAAGAAATCGAAGAATACGGGATTTCTAAATTCAACAAAAAAGCAAAAGAATCGGTCTGGCGCTACAAGGCCGAGTGGGAAAAATTTTCAAAGCGGATGGGTTTTTGGCTTGATTTTGAAAATCCTTACATTACTTATGACAATGATTATATCGAAACTCTCTGGCATATCATACAAAAGTTCGACAAAAAAAAGTTTTTGTATAAAGGCCATAAAGTTTTGCCTTGGTGTCCGCGCTGCGGCACGGCTTTGTCGAGTCATGAGGTGGCGTTAGGTTATGAAAATATCACTGAAGATTCGGTTTATGTCAAGTTTAGATTAAAACCGGACCCAAAAATCGGTGGTTTTGAAACAGATGATAAAACTTATATTTTAGCCTGGACTACAACTCCCTGGACTCTTCCCGGAAATGTCGCTTTGGCTGTCGGTGAAAAAATCGATTATGCAGTGGTTCGTAAAGACAATGAAAACTTTATTTTGGCGAAGGATTTGGCAGGTAAAGTTCTAAATAAACCGTATCAGATTGAAAAAGAAATAACAGGTAAAGACTTGGTTGGTTTGGAATACGAGCCGTTATTTAAAATCAAAGAACTTCAGTCGGAGAAATCATACAAAATCTATCCGGCTGATTTTGTTTCGACCGAAGAAGGAACAGGCGTAGTTCATACCGCAGTGATGTATGGAGAAGACGATTATCAGTTGGGCGAAAAGATCGGCCTGCCAAAATATCATACCGTTGATAAGGAAGGGAAATTTACCAACGATGTTCCGGAACTTGCGGAAAAGTTTGTAAAAGACGCTGATAAAGATATTATTTATTATCTCAAAGATAAAAATCTTTTACTCAAAGTTGAATCCTATTCTCACGATTATCCTTTTTGCTGGCGGTGTAAGACCCCGCTTCTTTATTACGCGACTGATTCCTGGTTTGTTAAGACCACAGCCGTTAAAAAAAATCTTATTGCCAACAACAAAAAAATAAACTGGGTTCCCTCTTATATTAAAGAGGGCCGTTTCGGACAATGGCTTAATGAAGTGAAAGACTGGGCGTTTTCGCGGGACCGCTATTGGGGGACACCCTTGCCGGTTTGGGAATGCAAGGAATGCCGCAATTATTCGGTTATAGGCTCATTGGAAGAACTTGAAAAATATCGTTATCGGAAGCCAAACAAGTATTTTATTCTGCGTCACGGTGAAAGCCAGAAAAATAATTTTGGAGGCAAAGAAATAAACAGCACTAAATTAGAAACCGATAAATACGATTTGACCGAAAGAGGAACTGATCAGGCGGGAAAAGTCGTCGGGAAATTAAAAAAAGAAAAGATCGATTTAATTTTTGCTTCTCCTTTTTTGAGGACAAAAAGAACAGCCCAGATAATCGGAGAAGAATTGGGGATCGAGATGAAAATAGATTATCGTTTGAAGGAAATGGACCATGGCAGTGTATGCGAAGGCAGAGATTATTATGCTTGTATTCCCAGGGAAGAATATCCGAATACAGATTTTAACACCAAATTCGGAATGGATGGTGAGAGCCGGAATGAAGTCAGAAAGAGAGTTTTATCTTTCATCAGAGAAACAGGCGATCAATACGAAGGCAAGAATATTTTGATTGTAAGTCATGGTGATCCTTTGTGGCTGATGGAAGGTATGTCAAAAAATTTCAGCGAACAGGAGCTCTTCTTGGCAAAAAAGAATCAGATTCTGGATATAAAAGATGGGGCAATGATTCTGCTTAAGCCCGGAGAAATGAGAATATTGGAGTTTGATAACTTCCCGCGCGACGAATTCGGGAATCTGGATCTGCATCGGCCTTACATAGATGAGGTTTTATTGAAATGTCCAAAGTGCGGCGGCGAGATGAAAAGAATTCCGGAGGTGACGGATGTCTGGTTTGATTCCGGAGCAATGCCTTTTGCGCAACTGCACTATCCTTTTGAAAATAAAAAAGAATTCAAAGAAAATTTCCCGGCTGATTTTATTACCGAAGGAGTGGATCAAACTCGCGGCTGGTTTTATACATTATTGGCTGTTTCCACGCTTTTAGATTTTGGCCCGCCTTACAAAAATGTCATTTCTTTGGGTTTTGCTTTGGATAAAAACGGCAGAAAGATGTCCAAATCGATCGGTAACGTGATCACCCCTAATTACGTAATTGATAAATTCGGTTCTGATGTCGGGCGGTGGTGGTTTTATAAAGTTAATCAAGCCGGGGAGTCTAAAAGTTTTAAAGAAGAAGAGCTTAAACAAACAGAAAACGGGTTTGTCCGGGTTTTGATGAATTCTTTAAGGTTTTGGGAACTGTATAAAAATGATGAGCAGTCAGGGGTTAACTTTCACAAATTAGATAAAAAAAATAATCTGTCGGTACTCGATAGCTGGCTTTTATCAAAATTCAACAATTTGATTAAGTCGGTTACAGATTCTCTAGATAATTATGATTCAACGTCTTCCAGCCGGGAGATTGAAAAGTTTGTTATCGAAGATTTATCAAATTGGTGGATCAGAAGAAGCCGTGAAAAGTTCCAGTCAGAGGGAAATTCAGCTCAAAAAGATTTGTTAAGATTCATTCTTTTAGAGGCGGCAAAACTTATTGCGCCATTTGTTCCGTTTTTGGCTGAATATCTGTATCAAGAGATAAGCATTCACCCCGTTAGAAGTCGCGCTCGCGCTGAAGGCGCGAGTCCTGAAGGGACCGCTGGCGCGGCTATTTCTAACGGGGTTCATTTTCACAATTGGCCGAAAGAAAACAAAAAACTGACTGATAAAAAGCTCGAGGAAGAAATGGAGCTAGTCAGAAAGATTGCGAGTCTTGGATTGGCGGCCAGGAAAGAAGCAGGAGTCAAAGTGAGGCAGCCCCTGGCTAAATTAGAATTTAGAACACAGAATATAGAATTTAGTAAAGAATTGCTTGATTTAATCAAAGAAGAAGTGAATGTAAAAGAAGTAAAGTTTGAAAAAGGCGGAAAAGAAGAAGTTATTTTGGATACTAAAATTACGCCGGCTTTGCGGCAGGAGGGCTGGGTGAGAGAATTTATAAGGATGATACAAGACGCAAGAAAAGATGCCGGCTATGAATACGATCAAAAAGTCAGAACTTTTTGGTTTTCTGAAGATAGAGAATTAAAGGAGGCGATTTTGCGGGAAAACGATTTCATAAAACAAAAAACAGTTTTAAAAGAGTTGAATGAATCAAGGCATAACTCCAAATTTGCTTATGATGTTGAAAAAGAAGAAGAGATCGAATCAGGTAGAAAAATTTGGCTCGGATTAATCAAATGATATATTTAACCTAAATGGAAAGAAGGCTAATCATTAGTTTGTTTATTTTATTGATTCTGGGAACAGTGATTTTTTTGCTTTATCAGGCCAGATTCAAGGAAGGCCAGGTTTTTTTGAAAATAGAAGTACAGGAAGAAGCGGCAAGCGGCGAAGAAATAGAATACAAAGTTATCGTTGAAAACAGAAATAATTTTAATTTAACCGACTCGAAATTATCATTCTTTTATCCTGAAGATTCCACTCCTTTAAGGGACGGCGAGCCCTTAGATTCTTTACTGGCCAATCTTGATTTGGGGACTTTTGAACAAAGAAGCGAAAAAGAGTTTTTATTTAAAGCGATAATCACGGGAGAGAAAGGCGAGAATAAAAAAGCAAAAGCTGTCTTAACCTACTCCCCTTCAAACTTTCGTTCAGTTTTTCAAAAAACTGAAGAAGCGATAACAACTATTTCCAGAGTTTCTGTTTCTGTCAGTCTAAGCGCGCCGCCCAATATTTTATCCGGCCAAACGGTCACCGTGTTTGTCGATTTAAGGAATGAGACAGAAAAAGATTTACAGGATCTGCAGCTTGCACTTTCGTATCCTGAAGGCTTCATTTTTAAAAAAGCGATGCCTTCACCGAATGAAAGAAATGGTATCTTTAACATTGCTTCAATTAAGGCTGGCGAGGGCGTCAGAGTAAGTGTTGAAGGCGAAATTTCAGGATTTGAAAAAGAAGGCAAAACATTTTCTGCCGTATTAAGAAAGAAAACAGGCGATCAATTCTTTGATCTGCAAAAATCAGAGGTGCTGCTCACTATTTCTTCTCCGCTTATTAGAAGCGAAGTTTTAATAAATGATTCAAAAAGTTTTGCAGCTAAGGCGGGAGATCGGTTAAAATATACAATAAAATTTTCCAACGATTCCAACTATAATTTTTCAGCCCTTGAATTAAGAGCGGCTTTGGACGGCCAAATGTTTGACTTCGCCACATTAAAAACCAATGACGGGTTTTTTGACCAGAATTCCCGGACTATTTTGTGGAATGCCGCCGCTTCAGATGATTTAGGAAATTTGCCGCCTCGAGGCAGTGGAGAAGTTTCTTTTGAGGTAAATGTAAAGCAGGATTTCCCAAAAACTTTCGGCAAAAGCTATTCGTTAAAAGTCACCTCTTTAATTCAGATTTCTTCTGTCCCGCCGGATTTTGATTTAGATAAGGTTACTTCGTCTGCCGAGATGATGGTAAAAGTTGGATCAAAGGTCAGTTTTACAGCAAAGGCTTTTTACAATGATCAGGCGGTTCAAAATTCCGGGCCGGTTCCTCCCCGGGTTGGCCAAAAAACGACATATACGATACATTGGAAGATAGTTAATGAAGGGAATGATTTGACGAATGCAAGAGTAGAAAGTTTTTTGCCGCCGGGAGTCAGCTGGGAAAATGAATTCAAGCTTACGCCGTCTCAGTCTCAAATAAGATATGATCCGAGCTTAGGCAGAGTAAGCTGGTTGATTACCACGGTTCCGGCCGGGACAGGCGCAGTTTCCAATGTTTTTGAAGCTATTTTCCAAATAGGAATTACGCCAAGCATAAATCAAGTCGGCCAGGCTCCGGAAATAACTAAAGAATCCAGTTTCGAGGCAACAGATAATTTTACCAAAGAAAAAATTAATTTAAGCCAGCCCGCGATCAATACGCAGACAGTAAGCGATTCGCCGGGAACAGTGGCAAACTAGAATACAGAATTTAGAATTTAGAGTAGTTATGGAAGATAAGCTGAATAAAATAGTTTCGCTTGCCAAAAGGCGCGGTTTTATTTTTCCGGGTTCGGAAATTTACGGGGGGTTAAGCGGTTTTTATGATTTTGGCCCGCTTGGGGCGGAACTGAAATTTAATATCAAGCAGGAATGGTGGATTTCGGTTGTAAGGGCCCGGGATGATGTAGTCGGTTTAAGCGCCGCTATAATAATGAATCCAAAAGTCTGGCAGGCCTCCGGCCATCTTGATGGCGGCTTTACTGATGTTTTGGTTGAATGCAAGAAATGCCACCAGAGATTTAAGGCAGATGACTTCGTTCCGGTCTGCGAGAATTGCGGAAGCAAAGAATTTACTGAGCCGCGTCGTTTTAACATTATGTTTAAAACTTTTGTCGGACCCGCTGAAGATTCTGCGGCCGTTGTTTATTTGAGACCCGAAACTACTGCCGGGATTATGGTGAATTTTAAAAATATCATTGATACAATGCGGGTTAAAATTCCTTTTGGAATCGCCCAAATCGGAAAAGCTTTTAGAAACGAGATTAATCCAAAAGATTACATTTTTAGAACCCGGGAGTTCGAACAGATGGAGCTCGAATATTTTGTTAAACCCGGTGAAGACGGGAACGCTTTTACTGAATGGGTAAATAGGAGACTTAGCTGGTATGATGATTTAGGATTGAAAAATGTTCGCAAAAGAGAACAGTCGAAAGAAGAAAGAGCTCACTATTCGAGCGCGACAGTTGATATAGAGTATGAATTTCCTTTCGGCTGGAAGGAAATTGAGGGCATTGCCAATCGGACCGATTTTGATTTGAAAACCCACTCTAAACATTCAGGAAAAGATCTTTCCTACACCGACGATTCCGGCGAAAACTTTATTCCTTATGTTATTGAGCCTTCAGCCGGCGTTGATCGGCTGGCCTTGGCTTTTCTATGTGATGCTTATTACGAAGATAAGGATCGCATTGTTTTAAAACTCCATCCGAAATTAGCGCCGTATAAAGTTGCTGTGTTTCCTCTTTTGGCCAACAAGCCGGAATTGGTTAAAAAAGCCAGACAAGTTTATAAAGATTTAAAAACGACAGGGTTAAATGTTGCCTGGGATGATCGGGGAAATATCGGCAAAAGATATTATTCGCAGGATGAGATTGGCACGCCTTGGTGTGTAACAATCGATCATCAAACTTTGGAAGATGATACAGTTACAGTTAGAGATCGGGACACGACTAAACAGGAGAGAGTATTAATTAGCGACTTGAAGAAATATTTCGAAGAAAAATTAAGATGAACCAAGATTTTCTTCTTCATCAATACGAGAACGGTTTGCGATTAGTAGTTGTGCCGATGAAAAGCACCAAAACGGTAACGGTTTTGGTTTTGGTCGGCACCGGCTCACGCTACGAAACCAAGGAAATAAACGGCATCTCCCATTTTTTGGAGCATATGATGTTTAAAGGCACGCAAAAGAGGCCGCAGTCCCTGGACATCAGCCAGGAGCTTGATGCAATCGGCGCTGAATACAATGCCTTTACCTCAAAAGAATACACGGGTTATTATGCTAAGGCTTCAAGCGATAATTTAAATCTAGTCACCGACGTCATTTCTGATATTTTTTTGAACTCAAAGCTTGACGGGGCCGAAATCGAAAAGGAGCGCGGCGTGATAATTGAAGAAATAAATATGTATTTAGATGATCCGCCCCGCCATGTCGGCGATTTGTTTGAAAAGCTTCTCTACGGGGACCAGCCAGTCGGATGGAACGTGGCCGGAGAAAAAGAAATCATAAAGAAATTGGCCCGCGATAATTTTGTCGATTATTTTAATTCGCATTACGTGGCTAAAGACACTATTATTGCTGTGGCCGGGAATGTTGATAAGGAGCAAGTCAGAAACGAGCTAGTTCCGAAATTTTTCAAGGATTCAAGAGTGGGCCAAAAGCTGGATCGGCTGGCAGTTTTGGAATCGCAAGATAAGCCCGAAGTTTTACTTGAGCATAAGAAGACTGACCAGACCCATTTTATATTAGGCGTTCGGGCTTTTGATATGTTTTCGCCTAAAAGCGAAGCGGCGCAAGTTTTATCAGTGATTCTTGGCGGCGGGATGAGCTCACGTTTATTTATCGAAATCAGGGAAAAGCACGGCCTCTCTTATTATGTAAGGTCTGGTTTTGACGCCTATACTGACCATGGCTATTTTGCCAGTTCATCGGGGGTAGATAATAACAGGGTGGAAAAAGCGGTATCCGTAATTTTGAATGAATACAGGAAACTTAAAGATGAATCAGTATCTGAAAAAGAATTGAAAAAAGCCAAGGAATTCATAAGAGGCCGGTTGGCCATTGCCCTTGAACAATCTGACGATTTGGCCGGTTTTTACGCTAATCAGTGGCTTTTAAAAAACCAGACTTTGACACCTGAAGAGAAATTAGATAAAATAATGAAAGTCAGGGCTGAAGATATCCAAGAAGTTGCAAGCGAAATCTTCCGTCCGGAAAAACTTAACCTTGCCTTGATCGGGCCGTTTGAAGATAAAGATAAATTCGAGAAACTTTTAGAAGTTTAAATATTTAAATATGCCTAGCGACGAGCGCCAAATGTTTGATATTTCAACCGCCACTATTTTTAGATTCGTTTTAATCGTCTTGTTTTTTATTTTGCTTTATCAAGTGAGGCAGGTCATTTTTATTCTGCTTTTTGCCATTGTTGTCGCCTCGGCAGTCAATCCTTTTGCAAAGTGGCTTGACCGCAAAAGAATTCCCCGGATTCTCGGAATTTTAGTTTTATACCTTACGATATTTCTTCTGGCTGTTTTCATACTGACTCTGGCCATTCCATTTTTTTCGCAGGAGGTCGGAGAACTTACCGAAGATCTTCCTAAATTTATCGCTCAAATAACCGCTTCGTTGGAAGCGATTAAAAGCGAGACCGGAAGTTTTGATATAATCAGCCAGCTTCAGGGAATTTTGGATAGTTTGTCCCAGTTTTTGCAGGAGTCAAGCCAATCCGCAGTCGGGCTGATCATAAATATTTTCGGAGGAATAATTTCTTTCGCCGGAGTCATAGTGATATCTTTTTATCTTTCGGTGATGAGAGGAGGGATTGATCATTTTCTTAAATCAGTTGTTCCGGACAAGTACGAAAAATACACTTTGGATTTGTGGCATCGTTCTGAAAGAAATCTTGGCCGTTGGTTCCAGGCCCAATTGCTTTTGTCTTTGATCGTCGGCTTGATGACTTTTGTCGCTCTGTCGATATTAGGCGTCAAGTTTGCTCTTGTTTTAGCTGGTTTGATTATGGTTTTGGAACTTGTGCCAAATGTCGGTCCGGTTTTGGCGGCTATTCCGGCTGTTGGTTTGGCTTTTTTTCAGTCTCCTTCTTTGGGTTTTTGGACGCTTGGAGTTTATATCCTTATTCAACAGGTTGAGAATCATGTTTTGACCCCTTTGATTATGGGAAAAAGTCTTGGAATAAATCCTGTAGCTGTCATAATCGCTTTGCTTGTCGGTTTCAATCTCGCCGGAATCATAGGAATGATTTTGGCCGTGCCTGTGGCCACGGTAGTTGTTGAGTGGTTTAACGATATTGCCGAGAAGAAAGAAAAAGCCAGAGCGGTCGGCGCCACTTAGAACTTAAAGCAAAAATATTTTGGCTATTTTATATATAGTTGCCACTCCGATCGGCAACTTAAAAGATGCAACTTTTCGCGCAATCGAAACCTTGAAAGAGGTTGATTTTATTTTGGCTGAAGACACGCGTGAAACTTTTAAACTTTTAAATTTTTATAGCATAAAGAAACCGCTTGTTTCTTATTTTCAGCATTCAAAAATAAGCAAAGTCGAATATATCTTGAATTTATTGAAGCAAGGCAAGAACTTGGCTTTAGTTTCAGATGCCGGAACGCCCGGGATAAATGATCCGGGAGGAAAGTTAATCAGCGAGGTTATTAAACGTTTTGGAGATTCGGTTCAGATTGTTCCTGTGCCTGGGCCAAATGCCGCCATAACAGCTTTAAGCATATCCGGTTTTAATGTCGATAAATTTTTATTTCTGGGTTATCCGCCTCATAAAAAAGGCAGAAAAAAGTTTTTTGTGGAAATTGCAGAATCAAAATACCCGGTCGTATTTTACGAGTCGGTCCATCGGATCCTAAAGACTTTGAAAGAATTATCGAATTTTGAAAATCTCAAAAACAGAGATATTATCGTCTGCCGCGAATTGACCAAAAAATTCGAAACTATATACCGCGGAAAAATTTCTGAAATTCTACCTCAAATTGAGAAAGAAAATCTCGGGGAGTTTGTAGTTATTATCAGCTAGATTTTTTGACATAAATTGATATTATTGGTTAATGAGCAAGTTTTACATTACGACAGCCATAGATTATACCAATGATCGGCCTCATTTAGGCCATGCTTTGGAAAAAGTTCAGGCTGATGTCTTGGCTCGGTATCATCGTTTGAGGGGCGATGATGTTTTTTTCTTGACTGGGACAGATGAGCACGGCGCCAAGATTGTTAAAGCGGCTAAGTTAGCCGGCAAAGAACCAAAAGAGTTTGTTGATGAAATTTCAGAGTATTTCAAAAATTTATTGAAAGAGTTGAATATCTCAAATGACGATTTTATTAGAACAACAGATCAGAAAAGGCACTGGCCGGCAGTCCAGAAATTTTGGAAAAAACTAAAAGACAACGGTGATTTATATAAGGCAAAATACGAAGGCCTTTACTGTATCGGGCACGAGGCTTTTATAAAAAAAAGCGAATTAAAGAACGGTCTTTGCCCAGACCATCAAATTGAGCCGGAAAAAATCAAAGAGGAGAACTATTTTTTTAAGCTTTCTAAATATAAAGATAAAATTAGAGATTTGATTTCGGAAGATAAAATAAAAATCCAGCCGCAATTTAGAAAAGACGAAGTTTTAAATCTGCTTAAAGAGTCGGAAGACGTTAGTTTTTCTAGGCCGAGAAAAGACTTGGAATGGGGCATTCCTGTTCCGGATGATTCGGAACACACCATTTATGTCTGGACAGAAGCTCTCCAAAATTATATCTCCGCCATAAATTACGGCGAGGAATCGTTTCAGTTAAAAGATCTATGGCCGGCCGATATTCATTTGATTGGAAAAGATATTTTGCGTTTTCACGCCATTATCTGGCCGGCGATGCTGCTAGCAGCCGGACTAGAAACACCGAAGTCAATTTATGTACACGGGTTCATTACTATTGATGGTCAGAAAATGTCAAAAACAATCGGTAATGTGATTGACCCGTTTCAATTGGTTAAAAGATACGGAGTTGATCCAGTTCGATATTATTTATTGCGGGAGATTCCATCTTATGAAGACGGCGATTTTTCAATTCAAAAATTTGAGGCACGCTATAATGCCGATTTGGCAAATAATTTAGGCAATCTGGTGTCGCGGGTGGTCGCATTGATCGAAAAATCTTTTAACAGCAGTTTTGCTTATCACCGGAAATTCGTGTCCAAAGAGATCGATGATAAAGTTATCGAAACATGGAAAAAATATAATCAGAACATAAGCGAATTCAAGCTTCATATCGCTCTGGAAAGTATTTTTTCTCTGATTGATTTTGCAAATTCGTATGTTGACGAACATAAGCCTTGGTCTTTGGCTGATAATCCGGAACATCTAAATGAAGTAATAACTAATTTAATTGTGATACTATTGAATATCGCTTGGCTTTTGAAGCCGTTTCTACCGCAGACAAGCGACAGGATTTTTGAAATTATCGGAGCAGATAAAGAAGGCAAATCTTGGGAAGAGAAGCCGTTTGTGGTGAAGCCCAAGATTTTATTTCCGAAAATCCAATGATTAAATACAATCCGCAAAAAATCGAAAAAAAGTGGCAGAAGGAGTGGGAAAAGAAGAAGCTTTATCAAGCAAAAGATAAAGTTAAAGGCAAAAAGAACTTTTATCATTTAACAATGTTTCCTTATCCTTCCGGTGATCTTCATATGGGCCATTGGTACAATTATGCGCCTTCAGATGTATATGCTCGCTTCAAACGGATGCAAGGTCTGAATGTGATGTCGCCTATCGGCTTTGACGCATTTGGTCTACCCGCCGAAAACGCAGCCATAAACAGGAATCTTGATCCGAAAATTTGGACTTACAGCAATATAAAGTCAATGAAGAAACAGCTTGATTCAATCGGCGTTTCTTTTGATTGGTCTCGAGAGGTGATTACCGCCGAGCCCGATTATTACAAATGGACCCAATGGATTTTTTTGAAACTATACGAAGTCGGTTTGGCGAAAAAAGAAAAAGTTTTAGCTAATTGGTGCCCGCACTGCAAGACTATTTTGGCTAACGAGCAGGTTCAGGACGGCCGCTGCGAAAGATGCGATACTGTTGTGGAACAAAAACTGCTTGAGCAGTGGTTTTTTAAAATTACTGATTATGCTCAAAAACTTTTGGACGGCCTTGAAAAAATCGATTGGCCGGAAACTACTAAAATTTTGCAAAGAAATTGGATTGGCCGGTCTGAAGGGGCGCAGATAGAATTTAGAATTGAGAATTCAGAATATAGAATTAAGGTTTTTACTACAAGGCCTGACACGATATTCGGGGCAACTTTTATGGTTTTGGCGCCTGAACACGAGTTGGTTAAAAAAATTACCAAAGATGCCCAATTGGGTCAGGTGAATAATTACTTAGAGAAAACGAAAAAGAAAACAGAATTGGAGCGGATAGCTGAAGTCAAAGAAAAGACCGGAGTTTTTACCGGCGCCTACGCTTTTAATCCCGCAACCAAAGAAAAGATACCGATTTGGATTTCTGATTTTGTTTTGCCTCATTACGGAACAGGCGCGATTATGGCGGTTCCAGCTTACGATGAGAGAGATTTGGAATTTGCCGAAAAATTCGGCCTGCCAGTAAGAAAAATTGATCTGGACGATAAAATTCTAAGCGAACTTGAAAAAAGGGGATTAGCTGAAAGAAAGACAAGTTATCGGCTTCATGATTGGATAATCAGTCGCCAGCGCTACTGGGGAGCGCCGATTCCGATGATTTATTGCCAGAAGTGCGGAATTATACCTGTCCGGGAAAAGGATTTGCCGGTTTTGTTGCCCAAAATTAAGGATTATAAGCCGTCCGGCACCGGCGAGTCGCCATTAGCCGAAGTAAAGGACTGGGTCAATGTAAAATGCTGGAAATGCTCCGGGCCGGCCCGCCGCGAAACCGATACGATGGATACATTTGTTGATTCGGCCTGGTATTTTTTGCGCTACGCCGACCCCAAAAATAAAAAAGAGTTTGTTTCAAAAGAAAAATTAAAGGACTGGCTTCCGGTAGATATTTATATTGGCGGTCAGGAACATGCGACCAAACATTTGCTTTACGCCAGATTCATAACCAAAGTTTTGTACAACTATGGTTATTTAAATTTTAACGAGCCATTCGTAAAAATGAGGCACCAAGGATTAATTTTGGGTCCTGATGGCAATAAAATGTCCAAATCAAGAGGCAATGTGATTGACCCAGACGAAATAGTTAAGAAATTCGGCTCTGATTCGGTGCGTATGTATCTTTGTTTTATGGGCCCTTATGAAAACGGCGGGCTTTGGGATCCGAAAGCTATTGTCGGGGTATTCAGATTTCTAAATAGAGTTTGGAATCTGATAAATTCCAAATTTCAAAATTTCAAAACCCAAAATAAAGAATTGGATAAAATTTTCAATAAAGCGATGAAAAAAATCGGGGAAGATATTGAAAATTTAAGATTCAATACGGCGGTCAGCGAATTGATGAAGCTATTAAATGAAATAGAAAACAAAGAGCTGGCCAAAGATCAAATTAAAATATTTTTGAAATTGCTGGCGCCGTTCGCACCTCATCTGACCGAAGAGCTTTGGCGGGAAGTTCTGAAAAACAAAAAATCAATCCATCTGGAAAAATGGCCTGAATACGATTCGAAATTGATTGAAGAAGAAACGATTTATTTGATCGTTCAGATCAACGGCCGGACTCGCGATATTATAAAAGTTCCCCGAGATTTGAATGAATCTCGCGTCCGCGAGCTTGCTCTTTCTTCGGAAAAAATAAAAAAATATACAGCCGGAAAAGAAATCATCAAATTCATCTATATTTCCAATAAATTGGCTAATATAGTCCTTTAGTTATTCTCGTAAGGGATGAAAGTAATAGAAGTTGATCTAAAAAATGATTTCTCAAAAGCGCTGGATGAAACATTCGCTGTTTTGAAATTAGGCGGAGTGATTGTCTATCCGACCGATACTTTATATGGCCTTGGCACAAACGCGTTGGAGGCCGGGCCGGTTGAGCGGATTTTTAAGATAAAAGCCAGAGCCAAAGACAAGCCTTTGCCGATAATAGTTAAAAATCTTAACTGGGCCAAAGAGCTCGCCTATATTTATGAGAAGGAGGAAAAAATCTTGAAATCGGTCTGGCCCGGTCCCATTACAGTGATTCTTCCTAAAAAAAATATAGTTCCAAGCGCAGTGACCGCCGGTAAAAGCGGAGTGGCTTTAAGAATTTCAAAAAATCATTTTGTAGATAAACTTTTGGGCCGTTTTGGATATCCGTTAACCGCGACTTCGGCCAATATTTCAGGCGAAGAGCCATCAATGAAAATTTCAGAAATAGTAGAAGTCTTTAAAAATGTTCATAATAAGCCTGACTTGATAATTGATGCGGGCGATCTGCCTCAATCCGAGCCGTCGACCGTACTTGACCTTACCAGCGATAAGCCTAAGATATTGCGAGTCGGGCCGGTAAAGCCGGAAACCCTAAGGAAGATTTTAGAAATATGATAAAAGATTTGGTAAAAAAAGAGCTTAGCCGCCAGAAAAAAGTAATCAACTTAATTCCTAGCGAAAACTATCCTTCTAATGATGTTTTGGCTGTTTTGGGTTCGCAATTGACATCAAAATACGCTGAAGGCTATCCGGGAAAAAGATATTATCCGGGGAACGAGATAAATGATCGGATTGAACTGGAAGTTCAAAGTCTGGCCAAAAAAGTTTTTGGTTTATCCAAAAGTTGGCAGGTGAATGTCCAGCCGTATTCAGGGACCCCGGCCAATATCGCCGTTTATCTCGCTTTGCTGAACCCCGGAGATGTTTTAATGGGAATGCGTTTGAACGAAGGCGGGCATTTAAGCCACGGTCATAAAGTAAATTTTTCAGGGATGTTCTATAAAGTTATCCCATATGGGTTAGATAAAAATGGATTTATTGATTATGGCCAAGTCGAAGAATTGGCAAAAAAACATAGTCCCCAAATTATTGTTTCCGGAACCACTGCCTACGCCAGAAAAATAGATTTTAAAAAATTCGGCCAGATTGCCAAATCAGTCGGCGCTTATCATCTGGCAGACATCTCGCATATTGCCGGTCTGGTTGCGGCAAAAATTCATCAGCCGCCGTTCCCTTACGCCGATGTTATTACAACAACAACACATAAAACTTTGCGCGGCCCCCGGGGTGCGATGATTTTTTCAAAATCAAAAGAAGTCGCCGAAAAAATTGATAGAGCTATTTTCCCCGGCATCCAGGGCGGCCCTCATTTAAATACAATTGCGGCGATTGGAGTTGCTTTTGAGGAAGCTTTAAAACCAGATTACAAAAATTACATCAAACAAGTCGTTAAAAACGCGCAAGTTCTGGCTGAAGAACTAAAAAAACAGGGTTTTAATCTTGTTTCCGGCGGAACCGATAATCATCTTATTCTGATTGATTTGAAAAACAAGGGAATTTCCGGAATGGAGGCTCAAGATCGACTTGAGAAAGCTGGGATAATTGCCAATAGAAACACGGTGCCTGGCGATCAGTCTGCTTTTAATCCAAGCGGTCTGCGTCTTGGCACTCCGGCTGAGACCACCCGCGGCGCCAAAGAAAAAGATATGATGAAAATAGCCCAAAAAATAGCAGATGTTTTAAAATAAAAAACTTCTCATCAAATAGTCTTTATGCTATAAGACTTTCAGCAACTTATTTTTTTTTCAAAGGAGACGGAGAATGAAAACAGAGTCGGTTCTCGTTAACAACAGAATTCATTTAAAACGGCTTGAGCTGCTTGATCTTCGACGGACCGGATCCATCGGCGACATCGTAAGTGCCTTCGAAAAATGCGCGTTCACCGCCGCGATGGTTGGTGAAACAGCAAAGACTTGGTCTTCTTGGTTGAAGGCAAGAGCTCTCCCAGTGGCAGTTTATGACGGCAAGACCGACAATCGCATCTTCTCTCTTCTAAAGACAATGAAGAATGAAGGTTTGATTGAGGAAGTCGTGTCGCCGGCGTACTTTGTGGGCTGGAAGAAAAAGACCAAGACCGCGGTTGTGATCGGCACTTTTTCCGAACGCCACGCCGACGCTTTGTACGCTAACCTTGAGCGGGCAATCTACATAAATCCTTATGGAATTGCGCCGCCGGGGCTGGTTCGCGACGGATATTACCCCGATGTAATTTTCGCCGATCCCTATTTTTCTCTTTCGCTTCTTGCCGCGGCCTTAGGGGAATGGCAGGGCGGAAAGGCTGTCGGGGGATGGGAATTTCTTGAGACACTTGATGATCACGAGGGTCTTGCCGGAGAAGTGAAAGAGGCGGCCAAGATCCTGGAACTGATGGTCAAGGATCCTGACTGCACTGTCCTTCTCACCGTATCCGGGGCAATGACTCCTGCCCAGATGTCACTTGTTATTTGCGATATGATTGATTTGGGAATGGTTGACGCGGTGCTTACAACGGGCGCGGCTATGGCTCACGGCCTTGTGCCGAGCATTGGCCTTTGCCATTACAAGTATGATCCAAGAATGGACGATGTCATCTTGAGCAAGCATCGTTTGAATCGGATCACCACTCTTATTGAGCCCGAGACAAACTTTGACGCAGTGGAAGAAGTCGTGGATACGGTTTTTCAGACGATGTCCGGAGACGGGCCGAAGAGCTCGATTGAAGTTCACCGTCGAATCGGTGAATACCTTTCGCGTCAGCATCCAGATGAACGGGGCATTCTCAAATCAGCGTTTGAGAAGGGGATTCCTGTTTGTTCTCCGGCCTTTCAGGATTCAGAGGTCGGGAATGACAAGCTGATCCACAACCTCAAACGGAAAGGCGTTTCTCGGGAGCGGATTTTGGTGGATCAGGAGCTTGACACTCTTGAGTTGATTGAGCTGATTCAGCGAAAACCCCGTATGGCGATTTTTCACGTTGGAGGCGGGACTCCGGGCAATCATGCCCGCAATCTGGCGCCGTTGATTGAAATTGTCATTGAACGTTTGGGGGCTGATTGTCCGTGGGAAATTCGGAAGATCCGATACGGGGTGAAAATCGCGCCGGACCAAAACTGGCTCGGCAGTTACGGCGGCTGCACTTGGAATGAAGCAAAATCATGGCGCAAAGCCGAACTGAACGGCCGTTTCGCAGATGTTCACGCTGACGCCACTCTTGTCTGGCCGATTATCGTAAAAGCGGTAATGGAAAAACTCTGATTAAGGAGGTGAATGAAAAGTTGTTGTCTTGACAAAAGGCACAACTTTGATATATAATATAAATATACTCAAAAGCCCTGAAATACGGGCTTTCAGAAAGCAATTCCGCTCTTTGAAAAAAATGGAGAACTGACCATGACTGAACAATTGATCGGTGTGTTGCCGGGCGAGGTGCTTGGCACGCTGGCGGACATCATGCTGAAGCTCAAAAACGGCGGCATCACGCCGGACGAGCTCAAGCGGTTCGCTAAACGGGAGAATCCGTTCGACGGAATGCCGTCGGCGACGAAAGTCCAAGTCGGTTCGGTCGCCCGTTCCGTCGATGAATTCGTGGCCGAGTGGGGCAATTTTTACCGTGAAATCGGCATCGAAGTTGATCTCACAGGCCTTCGAGTCCCCGAGCGGCGCGAAGGTTTTGACCGGCTCATTGTGGTGGCCAAAGGAATGAGTCCAGAGCGAGCTTATCAGAAATGCCTCGAGCACTTCCGATGCTGGAAGTATGTCGGAGACCGGAATCTCGACGAGAGCGTATTCGACATCGATTGCCTGGAACGCAAGTACCGCCGATCCGACAACGAAACCTACGCCGTGTGGGTGCGCGACCGCGAGGAAGCTGACCAGGAATTGAAGAATCGTTCGGCCAACGATCTGGCGGTGGCCAAGATTTCCGGCATCACCCTCGAAGCCCGTGAGCTTTACGAGCTCAAGTACTTCAAGGAGACCGGAAAGCACCTTGACCGCTACAACTGGACGCTTTGCGCGGGTTCGCGGAGCGTCGATGGCCGTGTGCTGAGGTCCGGCTGGAACGACGGCAGGTTCTTTCTGGGCTGGTACGATCCCGTCGGCGCCCACGGCGTTCTTCGCTCCCGTGAAGCAGTTTCGTAACCTTGTACCTTTTTTCTTGTAACCTTTCTTCTGCAGCCACACTCTAAGGAGGTGATTTCATAGAGTGTGGCTGTTTTGTTTTCCGAGAATTTATAATAATATAAATGGCTAATATAACCGGCCCCTAGCGGTATCGGTTTGCCTATCAAAAACGAAACTGCTTGCCTGGTTTTTGTGAAGATTTCCATTTTAAGATGGGATGCTTCTTGAAAAATTCCGATTGAGATAATCGGCTAACCCAGATAATCTTGAAAAAGATTATCGGTGATTTGGATGAAATCAGGCAAAGAAACGGGTTCGCGGAATTTCGATGGCAACGTGCCGGGCGTGAACTGGAACGGCAACAACGACGAGATGAAGGTGAATTGGTACAATCCTGACAACGCCAACGACAATCTCCGCTCCCGCGAGAAGTCTCGAAGAAGAAATCCCGCCTAGTCGCGGGATTTCTATTTTTGATTCAAATACTTTATCCAGCCGTTGGTCATTCTGGAGATTTCCTGCAAGTCAGAATCGAATTCAAGATATTTGTTTTTAATTAAACCAATGCAACGTGACAAGCCAGTTGTTCGCCAATATCTATCTGAACGAACTTGATCAATTTGTAAAGCATAAATTTAAAATAAAATATTACATCCGTTATTGCGACGATTTCGTAATTCTTGGCGAAAATAGAAACGATTTATTTTTGATGGCTGAGAGAATCAATGGGTTTTTCAAAGAAAGTTTGAATTTATCTCTTCATTCTGACAAGATAATCATCAAGAAGTATAAACAAGGCATCGATTTTCTCGGATATGTAGTTTTGCCTTATCACCGCGTTTTAAGGACGAGAACAGAAAGAAGAATATTCAGAAAAATAAACAAAAATAATAATCAGTCCGTTCAATCTTACTTAGGCGTTTTGAAACACTGCAATAGTTATGAAGTCAAAAAGAAACTGTTAAAAATATTATGATCATCGACGGCAGAAAAATCGCTCAAAAAGTCTTTCAACAAGTTCAGGAGAAGTTTTTAGAGATTAAAAAGCCGTTGCGGTTAGCCGCAGTTTTGGTGGGTGGCGATCCGGAGCTGAAAAAGTTTTTGGAACTCAAAAAGAAAAGGGCCGAAGAAATCGGCATTGGATTCAGGATATACGAATTTTCAGAAGACATTGATAACAGCCGGCTGGAAAAAGAATTAAATGATATAGCGATGAACCCGGACATCCACGGAATCATTATTGAATTGCCTTTGCCTAAACATTTAGATACTCAAAATATTTTAAATATCATTCCAGAAGAAAAAGATGTTGATGCATTGTCGGGTAAAAACAAAGTTTTGCCTCCGGCCGTTGAAGCGGTAAGTCAGATTTTTAAAGAATACAAAATTGATCCAAAAGGCAAAAAAGCGGTAGTTTTCGGTCAGGGTCTTTTAGTCGGAAAACCGGTCAGTCATTGGCTTGCTATTCAAGGAGCGCAAGTTTTAATAATTGATGAATTTACGGAAAATCCGGGGGAATTTTCCAGAGAGGCCGATATAATAGTTTCCGGAGTCGGACATCCCAATCTTATAACCGGCGATATGGTAAAAGACGGTGCAGTAGTGATTGATTTCGGCAAAGATGTTGATTTTGAAAATGTTTCGAAAAAGGCTGGTTTGATTACTCCGCCAACAGGCGGAGTCGGGCCGATAGTCGTAGCCGCGGTTTTAAAGAATCTAGTCGAACTATGGAGCTAATAATTATTTTTTTAGCTAAATATTTGCCCTATATTCTGTTGGCTGTTTTTTTTGTTTTATTTTTGAAGAAAATAAATTGGAGCTTTCTGTTTGTTCCTTTGATTTCCGCTTTGATTTCAAGATTTGTTTTTACCGAACTCATCAGATTTTTTTACTTCCGGCCGCGGCCGTTTGTAGAACAGGGGTTTGTTCCTTTATTTGAGCACGATCCGACTGCTTCTTTTCCTTCGGGACACGCCGCGTTTTTTTTCGCCTTATCGGCCGGAGTTTATTCGTTTAATAAAAAAGCCGGACTTTGGTTTTTCGCGGCTAGTTTTTTAGTAGGTTTTGCCAGGTTTTTAGCGGGAGTGCATTATTTTTCTGATATTTTAGGAGGGGCAGCCCTTGGAATTTTTTCTTTTTGGCTCGTAGAATTTTTAATCGTTCGTTTCTTTAAAAAGACGGTTGATATAGAAAATTAGAACAACTTTTATCTTCTTCATAAAATGCAGTATTCTTGAATTAGTCCGAACGCATTTCGCCGCCTGCGGCGGCGAGAAAGTCCCCCCGCCTGCGTGGCCGAAGCCACTTCGGCGAGGCGAAGGCCCGCGAAAATTCGGAAAGGTGGCGGAGCCGCACGAATGACAATTTCAAGTTTTTCTTTGGCGGCATACTTACTTAATCAAGCCGGAAACCTTGTAAAATATTTTTCCCTGAATACTTGATTTAGTGATAGGTCCAAAACTGCGAGAATCAAAACTCTTTGTGCGATTATCGCCCAGAACAAAGTATTGATCTTGGTTGAGGGTTACGGAACTATCCGGTAATGTTTCGCCATTATAATAACTTTCATTTAACACCTGCCCATTTATGAGAACTTTACCACCTTTTATATCAACTTTTTCTGAAGGCAATCCGATTATTCTTTTGATTAGAAAAGAGCTTGGTTGCTTTTCGGTACGAAATATAACCACATCACCGCGAGCGAAATTTTTATCAAATTTATTTATCAAAAGATAATCGCCATTGTTGTATGTTGGGCTCATCGCTTCTCCACTTACAGCAAAAGGTTCAAATACATAGAGCCGAGTAGGAATTACAACAACTAAAGAAACGATGATGCCAACTATTCCAAACACAACGTAAATTCCTAAAGATTTTTTCCAAGAGCTAAGATAATACTTTTTGAGAAAATAATGAAAAGCAAAAAATGAAGCAACTGTAACAATAATATTAGATAGCAAACCTAAATTTATGATACTAAAAATTATTCCAACAATACCACCGGCGATACCAGAAAATATTAAAGTTTTAACAGAATTTTTATATGTTGGATTTTCTATCTTGAATAATTTTTCTACCCACACCAAAATACCAGCTTCCGCTAGGAATGTTATTATTGCTAGAATTATAACCCCTAAAATGAGTAGTGCCATAAATTATTTATTCGACTTAATGATTAAAAAATTTTCTTTTCTTCTTTCTCCTAAAACATGGTTCGAGCCTTCGCTAAAGCTATGGATGGGCACAGCGAACCGATATTTTTAACGGGTTCTTTTACAGTTTTGATGTCCATAAACCTTATTTAGTAGGTGCTACTCGTGCGTCGTTTAATTTCAGAAACGTAAATAATCTTTTTATCTCCGTAGACCTCATAGAGAATTCGATATGAGCCAATGCGTCGTCGCCAGGCGTCTTTTTGCCCTTCAACTTTTTCAATATCTCCGGCATAAGGGTTATACTGTAATTCTTTTAATGTTTCTCTGATGCGGTCAGCGTCTTTTCTCGAGATGCGTTTAAGGTATTTTTTGGCATACCCATCAATGAGTACCGTCCAATTCATTTTCTAATTCTTCAAGAGTTATGTAGTTGCCTTTAGCCAAATTTTTTCGTCCTTTTGCCAGCGTTTTTAGTTCTGTTTTGGTTGGTTTAAAAGCTTTGGTTGATTTGACTCTTTTTAGCCAAGTCAAAAACTCTTTGTAGGTACTACGCGGGACTGCTACTAAGTCCCCGTTTTTTTGCAGTTTATTTGGAATAGTTATAGTTGGCATGACTTTATAATAACTTTTTCTTTAAAATAAGGCAAGATAATTTAAAACAAATGCCGAGAGAGGGAGTCGAACCCTCAAGTCCTTGCGGACGACTGATTTTGAATCAGTTGCGGTTGCCAATTTCGCCATCTCGGCTTATGATTGTCAAATTTCAAATCCATTGTATCAAAATTTTCAAAGATTTACAATTAAATTAATGGCACGAGTTATAACAACTTGGAATCAAAAAGGAGGGGTTGGAAAATCTACTACTTGTGTGAATCTTGGGGCATATTTTGCTGCCCTTGGCAAGCATGTTCTTCTTGTTGATTTGGACTCTCAAGCGAATCTAAGCGCCGGTCTCGGAATAAAAATAGCAAAAGACCAGTACAGCATTTATCACGCTCTTGTCGCCGACGTTGAGCCGGGCGCTCTTGTCAAAAAAACATCTATTTTCAATCTTGATATTTTACCATCTTCTGAAAGTTTAGCCGGAGCCAATGTTGAGCTGGTCGGATTTAAAAACCGCGAGCTCCAGCTTAAAAAAGTTTTAAGCAAGATAAAAGACGACTATGATTTCGTTTTGATCGATTGCCTTCCCTCGGTCGGGGTATTGAGCATTAATGCCTTGGCCGCCTCGGATCATATTTTAATTCCTGTCCAAACCGAATTTTTCGCCTTATCCGGTTTGGAAGAACTTCTTACAGTGGTAGATTTGGTTAAAAAATATTTGAACCCCGAACTTAAAATTCTGGGAATCGTTATGACGATGTTTGATAAGAGAAGCCAGTTGAACAGAGATATTTTAAACCAGGTCCATAAAAGTTTTCCCGGCTATGTTTTCAGTTCTGTAATACCCCGCCAGATCTCTTTTGCCGAAGCGCCGTCTTACGGGAAAAGCATTCTTCAGCACGATCCATATTCAAAAGGAGCCCGGGCTTACCGCAATCTGGCTCTGGAAGTTTTATCTAAAATTTTTCCGAGTCCAGTTTAAATAAAATGAAAGCTAGGGGATTAAAAGCTTTGATTCCGACAAAACCCAGAGTTAAACCTAAAAGAAAAAAGGAGAGCGTTTATTATGTAGAAATAAAAAAGATCAAGGAAAAGCCTGAAGATATGAAAAGAATTCTAGACCAGAAGATTTTGGAAGAAATGGCTGATTCAATCAGAAAGTACGGAGTAGTCCAGCCGCTTATTCTGGCTAGGGTTGAAAAGAAAAAGAGAAGAGGTATAAATGTGTATTACGAGCTTGTTTCCGGAAAAAAGCGGCTCATCGCTGCAAAAGAAGCGGGATTAAAAGTGGTTCCCGCAGTAATCAAAGCCTTACCGAAACAGAATGATAAAAATCTCAAAATCTAGGATATTTTTGATTCTGATGTTTGGATTTATCTTGGGAGTCGGCGCTGGCTCCTTTTTTGATATATCTCAAAGAGCAATTTTGATTTTGGCTATTATAGCGACTTTGTTTTTAACGGTATTTTACCGGCGAGGCTCAAGGATTCTGAATTCAAAAATAGCTTTCGCCGCAGTTGTTGCTTTGTTTTTCCTGGCCGGTCTTTTGCGGTTTGAAGTTTTGGAATCGCAGTCTAAAATCCTGACCAATTTCAATGATATAAACGCGGATATCAAAATACTGGGTTATGTAAATGATGAGCCGCAAAGATTAATTGATAAGCAAAGATTGGTTGTTCAAGTTAAAGAAGCAAGAGTGCCGGGCTACGCGGTTTTTATGGATGAAAAAGTTTTAATAACGGCTAATTTGTATCCGGAGTTTGAATACGGCGATTTTATCTTGGTTGAAGGGAAAATTCAGAGCCCCAAAAAATTTGATAATGATTTTGATTACGCCGCATATCTGGCCAAAGATTCTATTTTTTCATTGTCGTATTATCCGAGAATCGTGGAAATCTCAAAAGCCGAATTTTTAAGAGAGCCGATGTCCAAGGCAGAAAGTCTGAAGATTTCGTTATTCAGAAAAATATTCGCGTTCAAAAAAGATTTTGAGGAATCAATTGAGAAAGCTGTTGCTGAACCTAATGCCTCTCTGATCAATGGCCTTCTTCTCGGTTCGCGGGAAAGCATTCCCCAAGATTTGAAAGATGCCTTTAACAAAACCGGGACTACTCATATTTTGGCTATCTCCGGCTACAATATAACGATTATCGCGCTTTATATTTCAGCTTTGCTTTTATTTTTCATACGCCGGCAGAAGGCTTTTTGGTTTGCGATACTGGCCATAGCTTTATTTGTTATTCTTACCGGTTCTTCTCCTTCGGTTGTGAGAGCGGCGATTATGGGAAGTCTGGTTTTGCTGGCTTATCGGGAAGGCAGATTTTACAGCGCGTCTAATGCCGTTATTTTTGCCGGGGCAGTGATGATTTTTTTAAACCCAAGAATTTTGCGTTTTGATTTGGGGTTTCAGCTTTCCTTTCTCGCCACCCTCGGCCTGATTTACATAGCTCCTAAAGTGAAAGAAAAACTGGAAAAAGTTCCGGAGTTTTGGACTTTCAAGGAGAATTTTATTTCAACGGTTTCCGCCCAGGCCGCGGTTCTGCCCCTGATTCTTTATCAGTTCAAAAGTTTTTCTTTTGTTTCTTTGCCGGCTAACTTTTTAATTCTGCCGGCTGTGCCTTTAACAATGCTTGCCGGATTTTTAACCGGAGTTGCGGGATTGATTTTCCCATGGCTTGGCCAGATTTTCGGCGCGGCGGCCTGGCTTCTTTCGTCTTACGAGATTCTTGTAATAAAGTTTTTCAATTTGTTCGCCTGACTTTTTTATGCCGTTTCGTCAAAAATTAATCCTTGGCTTCGCTTTCTTTTTGATTTTTTCGGTGACTTTAGGTCTTCTTTTATGGCTCGCTAAAGACCAGGAATTAAAAATCTATTTTTTCGATGTCGGCCAGGGGGATTCGATACTCATTGAGACGGAAAATAAAAAGCAGATTTTGATTGACGGAGGTCCGGATAATTCAATTGTGAAAAAACTCCCCAAAGCAATGTCTTTTTGGGACAGGACCATTGATTTAGTCATCCTTACTCATCCGGATAAAGATCACATCGCCGGCCTTTTGGAAGTTTTGAAAAGGTATCAGGTCAAAGGAATAGTTGAAACCGGAGTTAAGTGCGAAAAGCCCGAATGCCTGGTTTGGGAGAATTTAAAAAATAGAGAAGAAGCAGTTATTGTCTCGCCAAAGCTTGGGGATTCAATAACCTTGGATGAAAATACAAAAATTTTGATCCTCCATCCCTTTGAAAAAGTTTCCGGAGAATATTTTTCAAAAGCAAATAATACTTCTATCGTGGCCAAACTTACTTACGGAGAACACAAATTTTTATTCACCGGTGATATTGAAAAACAGGTTGAAGAAAAACTGGTCTTGGCCGGAGTAGATATTGATTCAGACTATTTAAAGACGCCGCATCACGGAAGCAAGACCTCGAGCACGGAAATTTTTCTTGATGCGGTTTCGCCTTTGGCCGCTTTTATTTCTTTAGGTTTGGATAATTCTTACGGGCATCCTCATAGGGAAGTCACGGAACGGCTTGAAAACAAAGACATAAAATATTATCGTACTGATGCCAGCGGAACTATTTTATTAAGGTGTAAATTAAACTCGCTATGCCAAGTAGAAACACAAAATTAAAAAAGATGGCTGAACTTTTGGCCGACCCCAAACATCCTAGAGAGGAAAAAACTTTGGTTTTGATAAAACCGGATGCCGTGAAAAGGGGGTTGATCGGTGAAATAATAAAACGTTTTGAAACGCGGGGGCTTAAAATTATAGGCCTGAAGATGATTCATGGAACTAAAAAAGATTTTGACAGGCATTATCCCAGAGGCAAAGAATGGATAACAAATTTAGGGAACAGAACCGTAGAAACTTATAAAAAATACAATTATAACTTGAAGAGTGATTTCGGAAGCGAAGATCCTTTTAAAATCGGCCAGATTTTCCGCAACTGGCTGACTGATTTTATGTCTTCCGGCCCGGTGGTCAAGATTTTAATAGAAGGCGTGCATTCTATTGATGTTGTCAGAAAAATCGTCGGCGACACCCAGCCGCATTTTGCCTTGACCGGGACAATCAGAGGAGATTTCAGCGTTGATGCCGCTGCTGCGGCAAATAAGTCTGGCCGGGCAGTCCATAATTTGATTCATGCTTCCGGCAATAAGGAAGAGGCCAGAAACGAGATAATGCTTTGGTTTAACCCTGACGAGGTCTGCGATTACAAAAGAGTTGAAGAGTTGATTTGAATTCAACGGCTAAACGGGTTTAGCCGTTTAAAAACAAATACGCCATCCGGATGGCGTATTTGTTTTTTATCGGGCTGTCCGGAATTGAACCGGAATACCTGGACCCCCAGCCCAGTGTAATAACCTTTATACGACAGCCCGGAGCGGAACCTCCTTTATTTTTTTGATTTTTGATTCTTTATGTAAAGTCTTAATGCAATCAGTGCAGATTTTCATTCTCTTTCCGTTGACTAAAGCCCACTGAAGATTCGGCTTCTGGCGGTAAATTTTTGTCGGATTATAATGGCCGCGAAGAAGTTTTCGCTTTATCGCTTTCATTGGTTTTTTCCCACAGCGCGGACAACGCATAAAATTAGAATATAGAATTTAGAATAGAGAATATAGAATATTAAAGATTTAAAGGCCATTTTACAGAATACATTAAAAATGATATTTTTTCAATAATGGAAGGATTTGTTTTGATTATTTTTCAAATTCTCGTGGTTCTATTTTCAATCGTCATTCACGAGGTAAGCCATGGACTGATGGCTCATAGCTTGGGTGATCCGACGGCTAAAAACGCGGGCCGCTTAACTTTGAATCCTCTACCTCACTTGGATATTTTCGGTTCGATCCTTCTCCCTTTTCTTACTTTTACTTTGGGCGGATTTGTTTTCGGCTACGCCAAGCCCGTGCCTTATAATCCCGTATATCTTTCGGACAGAAAATACGGACCGGCCAAAGTGGGTGTTAGCGGGCCCGCCTCTAATATAATCATTGCTTTGGTTTTCGGTTTGATTTTGAGATTTATGCCAGTTTTTTTGCAATCAACTATTCTGCCCGAACTTTTTTCTTTCATTGTTTTGATCAACTTGGTCCTGGCGGTTTTTAATCTTTTGCCGGTGCCGCCGCTTGACGGCCATTGGCTGTTGCTTACTTTTATTCCTGACCGTTTTTATAATTTTAAAAGATTTTACCTTCAATACGGTTTAGTTCTTTTTATTTTAGTCTTGCTCTTTGTCTTGCCTTTGATTTTCCCTCTGGTTTTCAAACTGTTTAGGTCGATAGTGGGGTAGGCTTCTTAACCTTGACAAAACCTGTGGATTTGCTATAATACAAATATCAAGCTGAAAAAGCTTAAAACAGCACTTTTATATAAGAATTACTTACGAGACTCGCCATAGCCTTGTGGCATTAAGGAAAGCTTTAATACTGAAAGGCTATGGCGGCATTCCGTTGCCTAGTTCATCCAAAAGGAGGATGACGCCTTGACTTAGATCATGACCGCATCCGGAATGAGTGACGGACAGATCGAGACCGTGGTTGAACAGCTTCGCGCCGCGATGCGAAAGCATCGGGAGGAGGTCCAGAAAGACGCCGCCCAGCAAGCGCTCGGCGTGGACAATCTCGGTATGAGGATGTTTGTTGTTTTTCGCTAACTCGCGGAAACAATGAACAATCTCATCGTCCGGTACGTGAAGGTGGACCGCACCAAGACCCCGGAGCAGATGCTTGAGGCCACGGGCCGGCGACAGTACACCGACGCAGACGTGGTCAAGGCCATGCCGAGGGGCGACGGCGACGAAGGAGAGGTCTTTTTCTTCAAGCTCGACCTCTCAAGCCGCGGCGGCCACATCAGCAATGACGACATGGAGAAGGAATACGAACTGCGCGGCCTCAAGCCCGCAGACCCGTACAAGCTCTCTCAGGTCAATGTCGACGACCCGGCCTTTGCCGATGAGCACCCCAACAGCACCCACTGGAAGGATACCAATGGCAGATGGTGTTTTGCCTTGTTCCACCAGTGGGACGGCAGGCGCCGCGTGCGCGTCTACCGCGGCGCCTATGGCTGGAACGCCTACTGGTGGTTTGCCGGCCTTCGCAAGTAGTCCTTTGACCTTTGTTCCTTTGGTCTCGTTGGCCTTTGGAATTTGGTCCTTGGAACTCTTGGCCCGCATCTGCTTACAAGCAGATGCAGGCCTTTTTCTTTAAATATGTTAAAATTTTAAACGGCAATAGGTGAATATGCGGAAGATCACGGTTTTTCGCTACCGAACCCAGTATCCATAAAACCGAGAGTATCTCCGACTAAGGTTTATGAGATAGAGTAGTTTATGAGAACTTAAAAAATGAAGATACTTGGTGTGGTAAGCTAGGGTATTTTGATACTGAATTCGATACAATCCGGAGAGTATTCAACGGATAGTGGCATGGACGGCTTGCCATACGATTCGCCACGTTCAACCAGTGGTCTGATAGATAATATTATTTGGCTTCACAATGATTTAAAGAACTTTAAATATAATCACGGCGGCTATAAGGCATTCAAAATCAACGACCCGAAACCGAGAAATATCCATAAGGCAACAGTCAGAGACAGATTATTGTACCATGCTATTTACCGGGTTCTTTATCCTTTTTTTGATAAGACTTTCATTTTTGATTCTTTTTCTTGCCGAAACAAAAAAGGAACTCACAGAGCTTTAAATAGATTCAGATTTTTTGCATATTAAGTTAAAATTAAAAATAAAATCCTTCAAAGAATAATTATTGCCTAATAAAAATCTTTGTGTTAGTATTTTTCTGCTAAATCGAAAACATATGCCGACTTTCAGGCAGTTATTGAAAAACCCGAGAAAGATTATAAAGGCGAAGACAAAATCGCCGGCTTTAGCTTTCGGTTTCAACACAAACAAAAATAAGCCGGTTGATTATTTTTCTCCTTTCAAAAGAGGAGTTTGCGTAAAGGTAACAACCGTGACTCCCAAAAAGCCGAACTCGGCTTTGCGGAAAATCGCCAGAGTCCGTTTGACCAACGGCCAGGAAGTGACCGCATATATTCCCGGAATCGGCCATAATCTTCAGGAGCACTCGGTGGTGATGATAAGAGGCGGTCGGGTCAAGGATCTGCCTGGAGTCAGATACCATATTGTAAGGGGGATGCTGGACTCGGCTGGAGTGGAAGGCCGGAAACAGCAAAGAAGCAAATACGGAGCAAAGCGCCCGAAATAAATTATCAATTCTATATTCTAATCTATGAGACGAGGAAACGTTCCGAAAAGAAAAATTGAACCAGACATCAAATACGAAAGCGGTTTAGCCGCCAAATTTGTTAATTATGTAATGAAAGACGGGAATAAAACCATTGCCCGAAAAATTGTTTACGGGGCTTTGGAAAATTCTGAAAAAAAACTCGGCAAAGGAGCTCTCGAAATTCTCGAACAGGCTATAAGAAATGCCGGGCCGGAAATGGAACTGCGGTCCCGCCGTATCGGAGGCGCCAATTACCAGATTCCTTATCCGGTCAAGCCGGAAAGAAGAATTACTTTGGCCTTGCGCTGGATAATTGAAGCGGCCAGAGCGAAAAGCGGGCAGTCAATGATAGAAAAATTAACCCAGGAGTTAGCCGATGCTTATTCTAACACCGGAGCGGCGGTTAAGAAAAAGATGGATACTCACAGAATGGCTGAAGCAAATAAGGCATTCGCCCATTTTGCCTGGTAGCAGAAAGAATATAGAACAAAGAATATAGAACATAGAACGAGAATGACCAACACTTTTAAAGATTTGATAGTTTGGCAAAAGTCTAAACAACTAGCCGTAGAAATCTATAAACTAACAGAAAAGTTCCCCAAGTCAGAATTGTATGGTTTAGTAAGTCAGATGCGCCGAGCGGCAATTTCAATTTCATCAAATATAGCCGAAGGCTATAAAAGGTTTCATAGTAAAGAGAAAAAGCAATTGTTTTCAGTTGCTTCTGGCTCCGGGACTGAATTAGAAAGTCAAATAGAGATAACTAAGGAATTATTCCCAGAAATAGATTTTTCAAAATCTATTTTACTTTTAGAAGAAATAATGAAAATATTAAACAACTTTGTTAAAAAGTTGTCTTAGTTTTGAATTCTATATTCTAAGTTCTATATTCTAAATTCTATGCCGCGTGATTATCCCATTGAGAAAACAAGAAACATTGGCATCATTGCTCATATAGACGCCGGCAAAACAACCGTAAGCGAGCGCATTTTATTTTACACCGGCGTTTCCCACAAAATCGGAGAAGTTCACGAAGGGGAAGCGATAATGGACTGGATGGAGCAGGAACGGGAGAGAGGCATCACTATCACCGCCGCCGCGACAACGGTTTTTTGGATTCCCACATATTTAAGAGAAATCCAAAACAGAAAAGAATTTGAATACAAGATAAACATAATTGATACTCCGGGGCACGTTGATTTTACCGTTGAAGTCGAACGTTCCCTTAGAGTTTTAGACGGAGCAGTAGTTGTTTTTGACGGAGTCGCCGGAGTCGAACCCCAGTCAGAAACCGTTTGGCGTCAGGCTGATAAATATAAAGTTCCCAGAATTTGTTTCGTAAATAAGCTAGATAGGCTTGGCGCTTCGTTTGAACGTTCTTTTCAGTCAATTTTGGCAAGGCTTACCCCAAATGCGGTAAGGGTGCAGATTCCTGATGGTGAGGAAGACAAATTCACCGGCGTAGCCGATCTTTTGAAAATGAAATTTTACCGTTTTGAGGGCAAGTTCGGCGAGTCAACCGTTGAAAGTGAAATTCCAGATAATCTGAAAGAAGCAGCCCAGAAATACCATCACGAACTGATTGAAAAAATAGCCGAAAACGACGACGAGCTCACGGAACTGTTTTTGGAAGGCAAAGAAATTCCTTTGGAAAGATTAATTGCCTCTTTAAGAAAGTCAGTTTTAAATTATAAATTGGTTCCGGTTTACTGCGGTTCGGCTTTAAAAAACAAAGGGGTCCAACTGGTTTTGGACGCCGTGATTGATTATCTGCCATCTCCGATCGAGGTTCCGCCGGTCAAAGGGGTTAACCCGAAAACCGGAGAGGCCGAAGAAAGGCATCCAAAAGACGAGGAGCCCTTTACTGCCTTGGCTTTTAAAGTAGCTACTGATCCTTATGTCGGTCAGCTTACCTTTTTCCGCGTTTATTCAGGAATTTTAAAAGCCGGTTCTTATGTTTTGAATGTAACCAAAAACGAAAAAGAAAGAATCGGCCGGATTTTGCGGATGCATGCCAATGAAAGACAGGAATTGTCCGAAGTTTATGCCGGCAACATCGCGGCCACGGTCGGTTTGAAATCCACCCGGACCGGCGATACGCTTGCCGATCCCGGTTGGCCGGTTATTTTGGAGGAAATAGTTTTTCCGGAGCCGGTCATATCTTTAAGAATCGAACCCAAGACAAAAGCTGACCAGGAAAAAATGTCTCTGGCTTTAAAACGTTTGTCTGATGAAGATCCGACTTTCAGAATCAGGAGCGACAGCGAAACAGGCGATACAGTCATTTCAGGAATGGGCGAATTGCATCTTGAAATCATTGTTGACCGGATGAAAAGGGAATTTGGAGTCGTGGCTAATATCGGCCGGCCTCAAGTTGCTTACAAAGAAACAATCCAAGGTTCAACAGAAGTTGAGGGAAAATATATACGCCAGTCGGGTGGAAGAGGTCAATACGGCCATGTTTGGCTGCGCCTTGAACCACTTGAGCAAGGTAAGGGTTTTGAGTTTGTGGATGCTATAAAAGGAGGGACGATTCCGGATGAATTTATTCCAGCCATTGAAAAAGGAATTATGGAGGCTAAGGAGAAAGGAGTTTTAGCCGGTTATCCGATGACTGATTTTAAAGCGACAGTGTATGACGGTTCTTTTCATGAGGTTGATTCTTCGGAGATTGCTTTTAAAATCGCTGCTTCTTCGGCTTTTCAAGATGGGGCCAAGCGCTCGAAACCAGTTATCCTCGAACCGATTATGAAATTGGAAGTCATAGTTCCGGAAAAGTTTATGGGCGAAACAACCGGAGATCTTTCAAGCCGCCGGGGCCAGATTCTGAATATTTCAGATCGCGAGAACTTGAATCTTAAAGTAATTGATGCTAAAGTTCCTCTTGGCGAAATGTTCGGTTATGCCACAGTTTTGCGTTCGCTTACCGAAGGCAGAGGCACATTTACTATGGAATTTTCAAACTATGAAGTGGTGCCGCAAAACGTGGCTGATCAAATTGCCGCCGGCAAAAAATGAATGACGAAATAAAAAATTTGGTTTCCAAACTTGGAGCCTTAGCCATATTAGAAGAAGGCGAGCCGAAGTTTGTGATTCTGTCTTACGAAAAGGCCAAAAGCCTAATTATCCACAAAAACATTGACAATTCCGTATATTCTGATAAAGATAGTAGTGAAGAGATAGATAGATTGAATAGGGAGATTCTTATCTTGAAAGAAGAAGTGGCCCAAAAGGAAAGGGAATTATCAGTAGGTAATTTATAGGCAAAATATGATAACTTCGGAAAAGCTATTTTTTTTCGCTCATCAGAAGTTATAAAATTTTCCTAAAATTTTTAAAGAATATGGCCGAAAAATTTGAAAGAGGCAAGATTCACGTCAACATCGGAACAATAGGTCACGTTGACCATGGCAAGACCACATTAACTGCGGCAATGCTTCATGTTGCCGGAGAATTGCTTAATGATGAAGGCTATAAAGCCAGGGTTGAGAAAGTTGATCAAATCGACAAGGCTCCCGAGGAAAAAGCTAGAGGAATTACCATTGCTTTGCACCATTCGGAATTAGAAACTCCTAAAAGGCATTATGCTCATGTCGATGCTCCCGGACACGCCGACTACATTAAGAATATGATCACCGGCGCGGCCCAGATGGACGGAGCCGTTTTGGTTGTTTCGGCGCCCGACGGTGCCATGCCTCAAACTAGAGAGCATATATTGCTGGCCCGTCAGGTTGGGGTGCCTTCAATAATCGTCTTTTTGAATAAAATAGACCAGGTTCAGGATCCTGAATTGATTGATCTGGTTGAAACCGAAATCAGAGAGCTTTTGAACAAGTATCAATATCCCGGCGACACTACGCCGGTGATCCGCGGTTCAGGATTAAAGGCTTTGGAAGCCAAGTCAAAAGATGACCCGGCGGTAGCTCCGATTCGGGAACTTTTAAAAACCATAGACGAATACATTCCTGATCCGGTCAGAGATACCGAAAAGCCTTCTCTTATGCCCATTGAAGACGTCTTTTCAATCGAAGGGCGAGGCACCGTGGTAACGGGAAAAGTAGAAAGAGGCAGAATAAAACTTAACGAAGAAATTGAAATTGTCGGAATAAGGCCTACCCAAAAAACCATAGTCACTGGGGTAGAAATGTTTAACAAACAGTTGGATGAAACCATCGCCGGAGATAATGTCGGTTTGCTTTTGAGGGGAGTAAAGAAAGAAGATGTTTCGCGCGGGCAGGTAATTGCCAAGCCCGGCTCAATTACTCCTCATACCGAATTCGAGGCTGAAATTTATATTTTGACGAAAGAAGAGGGCGGACGCCATACCCCGTTCTTTGCCGGTTATAAGCCGCAATTTTATGTCAGAACAACTGATGTCACCGGCGAAGTAATTCTTCCTGAAGGAACCGAAATGGTAATGCCCGGCGACACCGTGAATTTGAAAATTAAATTAATTGCTCCAATCGCCTTGGAAGAAAAGATGAGATTTGCCATCAGAGAAGGAGGCAAGACAGTCGGTGCAGGAGTGGTGACAAAAATAAGTAAATGATAGGACTTACTCTCTAGCGGGTAAGTCCTTTTGGTTCCTTAACTATGACTTCGAGTCCGGCAAAGAAGAAAGAAGAAGGAAAAAATGAACAGCGGATAAGGATTCGTTTGAAAGCTTTTGATAGCCGCATTATTGACCGGTCAGTCAAGCAGATCATGGAGACTTTGGAAAAAATGGATGTTCAGGTCATCGGGCCGGTGCCGTTGCCCACCGAAATATCAAAATTCACGGTTAATCGATCAACCTTTGTCCATAAAGACAGCCGTGAGCAGTTTGAAATGAGGATTCACAAAAGGCTGATTGAGATTCAAAACCCCACGCCGAAAATAATCGATGCTTTGATAAATTTAAGTCTGCCAGCGGGAGTAGATATTGAAATCAAGATGTAAATTGATTTCAATATCTGTTCCTGAAATATATATGGATAGGAATCCATATATTTACGGCATTCGATTGTAATAAGTAATTACTTATTACAATCTCTTTTGTAAATATGAACAGATTTTATAAAATTTAATTTTTTTTAGCGATTTTAGCGAGCCCCGCTAAGCGGGGCTTTAATTTATATGGCAACAGTTCAAGGCAAGAAAATAGGAATGACCCAATTTTTTAGAGAGGATGAAGCAGTCCCGGTCACTTTAATAGAAGCTGATTTTGGAGAAGAGCTTGAAATAAAAGAGGGCGACAAAGTTAAGGTGAGGGGAATTTCAAAAGGAAAGGGTTTTCAGGGAGTGGTAAAGAGGCACGGTTTTTCGGGTTTGCCGGGAAGCCACGGCCATAAAGGAATGGAAAGAGCGCCCGGTTCGATTGGCCAGAGATTCCCCCAGCATACTTTAAAAGGAATGAGAATGGCCGGCCATATGGGCGCGGCTAATATAACCGTCAGAAATCTTGAAGTGGTTAAGATAGATAAAGAAATCAAAGTCATAGCTTTAAAAGGAGCGGTGCCCGGAAGAAGAGGGACAATGCTGGAAATTTCTAATTATGCAAATAAACTTATTTAATCAAAATGCAGAAATAATCGGAAAAGTGGAATTGAATGACTCGATTTTCGGCGTTGAAATGAATCCTGATTTGATGCATCAGGTTATTGTCGCTCAGGCAGCCAATTCAAGGTCTATTTTAGCCCATGCAAAAGGAAGAAGCGAAGTAAGGGGCGGCGGCAAAAAACCTTGGCGCCAGAAAGGAACCGGCCGGGCAAGACACGGTTCGATCCGCTCTCCGATTTGGAAAGGAGGAGGCGTGACTCATGGGCCTTTGAAAGAAAAAGTTTATTCCCAAAAAATAAATAAAAAAGCAAAACAGAAAGCTTTGTTTATGGCTTTGAGCTCGAAAGTAAAAGACGGTCAAGTCGCTGTTATTGATTCGGTTTTGCTGGACGAAGCCAAGACTAAAAAAATGAAAGAGATTTTCGATAAAGTTTCCAATATTCTGGAGGGCTACAAGAAAAATAAAAAAAATCAGGATTCGATTTTACTGGTTCAACCCTCTTCGGACAAAAAAATTTTCCGGGCCGTCAGGAATCTGGTTTTTGCCAAAGCGGTCCGGGCTGATAATTTGAATATTTCGGAAATTTTGGAAAAAAAATATTTAGTTTTGCTTAAAGATGCAATTCCGGTAATTGAAAAAACATATCTTAAAAATATTTAAATTTTTAAATATATTCCATATGGCTTTATTTAAAAAAACAAAAAAAGATGAAAAAGTTGAATCAAAAGAAAAAACTACTGAAAAAAAAGTGGCGGATTTGCCTGAAGACAAAGACCCTAAGCTTTATGAGGTTATAAAAAAACCGATAGTGACCGAAAAGGCAGTCAATTCTTCGGGGAGCGGCAAGTATGTTTTTATGGTTTCTAAAAAAGCAAATAAAACCGAAGTGGGTAAGGCCATTGAAAGGCTTTACGATGTCAAAGTAAGAGCTGTAAATATATCCAATGTCACCGGCAAAAAAAGACAGCTCGGCCGTTTTGAGGGATGGAAGCCTGGTTTTAAAAAAGCGGTCGTTGCTTTAGAAAAAGGATTTTCAATAGATATTCATACATAATTCAATGAAACACTATAAACCAATAACTCCGGGGAGAAGACAGATGACCGGATACGATTTTAAAGGCTTATCAAAAGCCAGACCTTTGAGATCTTTGGTTATAGATTTGAAAAAGAATCCGGGGCGGGCTTCAAACGGAAGAATAACTTCAAGGCATAAGGGCGGCGGCCACAAAAAACTTTACAGGCTTATTGATTTCAAACAAAACAGATTTGATATTCCGGCTCGCGTTCAATCAATAGAATACGATCCTTACCGAAGCGCGAGAATCGCTTTAGTCAGCTATGTTGATGGAGAAAAAAGATATATTTTATCGCCTGACGGCCTCAAGTCTGGAGATAAGATTCAATCATTTTCCGGCAAAGGAGGGATTGATATTGGAAACAGGATGAAATTAAAATTTATTTCCCAAGGGACTCTGGTTCATAATATCGAAATCAATCCGGGCCAAGGCGGCAAAATCGTCAGATCAGCCGGCACATCCTGTCAGGTTTTGGCCACAGAAGGCAGATATACTCAATTGAAAATGCCTTCCGGTGAAATAAGAATGTTTTTGTCGGAAAGCCGGGCTTCAATAGGCCAGGTTTCGAATCCGGAGCATATTCATATCAATTTTGGGAAAGCCGGCCGCTCAAGGTGGAAAGGCATTCGGCCGCGGGTCAGAGGTTCGGCTATGAATCCAGTTGATCATCCTCATGGCGGCGGCGAAGGAGCCCAGCCGATAGGTTTATCCGGCCCTAAAACACCTTGGGGAAAGCCTGCCCGCGGAGTTAAAACCAGAAAGAGAAAAAAGAGATCAAGTAGATTAATTTTGAAGCGAAGAAAATGAAAATATTTAAATATTTAAATATTTAAACTTTTTATTTATGTCCAGATCACTCAAAAAAGGCCCATATGTTGATCCAAAACTGATGAAGAAAATCAGCCGTCTTAAGCAAGGAGATAAAGCAGTTATTAAAACCTGGTCCAGAGATTCTACTATTGTTCCTGAAATGGTTGGTTTCACTTTCGGAGTGCATAACGGCAAAATTCATATTCCTGTTTTCATTACCGAGGAGATGGTCGGGCATAAATTGGGAGAATTCAGTTTGACCAGAAAATTCGTGAGGCACGGAGGAAAGATGCAGAGAGAGATTGAGGCCCAAGCCAAATTAAGGGAAATAGAGGCGGCTAAAGCTGCAAAGGCCACCGAAGAAATTAAAAAATGATGTTTAAATATTTAAATGTTTAAATATATAAATTATATATGCCGCAAATTACCGCAAAACTTAATTATTTGAGAATCGCTCCCCGAAAAGTAAGGGCTGTGGTTGATTTGATCAAGGGCTTGGATGTTGATTTGGCTGAAGCTCAGTTGAGGTATCTGACAAGACGGCCAGCCAAACCTTTGCTTAAACTTTTGAATTCTGCCGTGGCTAACGCCCGCCAGAACGCCGGGCTCAATAAGAATCATCTTTACATTAAAGAGATTACCGTAGATGAAGGGATGAAATTGAAAAGGTATAAACCAAAGGGTTTCAGTCTTATTATGCCGATTCAGAAAAAAACATCTCATATAAGAATAGTTTTGGACGAGCTTTCTGAAGAAACAAAGAAAAAGAAAGACGAGCTTATAGCCAAAATGCCGAAATTAGAAGCAGTTAAAGAAAAACCAGCGGATTTGAAAGTTGAAAAAGAAGCAAAAGCCGAAAAACCGAGATTTGGAAAAGAAAAACAAATTCCAAGTACGCAAAAGAAAAGCAGGTTCGGCGAGATAAAGACTTTAGGTCGGAGGATTTTTAGAAGAAAAGCGGTATGAAATAATGAATAGCTCTCCTTCGCTAAAGCTTCGGAGGAGCACTTCTTCGCTAGAAGAAATGCTTGCACTTCGAAGCTCCGAAGGAGCGAAGAAGTGGGACAAAAAACTTCACCAATTTCAATGAGAATAGGTTTTACCCAGGATTGGCGCTCCCGGTATTTTTCCGAACGCGAAATGATCAAGTACCTTAAAGAGGATGTAAAGATCCGCCAGTTTTTGGAGAAGAAATTAAGATTTATGAATGTAGATCGGATTGAGATCGAGAGAACCGCCGGCCAGCTGAAAGTCATTATTTTCACCTCGCGGCCCGGTTTGATTATCGGCCGGGCAGGAAGCGGAAGCGAAGAGCTTAAAAAAGAAATTGACAAGCTTATCAAAAGCTCTGTTCCTGTAAGGATTGAAATTCAGGAATATAGAAATTCTGAAAGTTCTGCGGCTATTATGGCTGAACAGATTATTGAGAGAATCGAAAAAAGAGTGCCTTTCCGCAGGGTAATAAAACAGGCATTGTCGAAAATAATCTCTAACCGGGAGGTAAAAGGGGCAAAGATCGAAATTAAAGGCCGTTTGGACGGAGCCGAGATAGCCAGAACCGAGCATTTAGAGCAGGGTTTGATGCCTCTTCAGAAATTGACCGCTGATATCGATTTTGCTAAAAATACTGCTTACACCACCTATGGAACAGTAGGGGTGAAGGTATGGATATACAAAAGGAATATTTAAACAAAAATATATTTAAATGTTTAAATATTAAAAGTATTTAAATATATTCATTATGGCTATTCAACCAAGAAGAATAAAACATCCAAAAGTTCATAAAGGCCGGCTTAAAAAATTTGCAAGCCGCGGTTTGAATCTGGCTTTCGGTTCTTTCGGTTTAAAGTCATTGGAATCAAGCTGGGTGAAAGTTAATCAGATTGAAGCGGCCCGCAGGACGCTTTTAAGATATCTTCAAAAGGGCGGAAAGATATGGATCAGAGTTTTTCCGGATAAACCGAGAACCGCAAGAAGTCCGGAGCTTGGAATGGGAGGCGGAGCCGGCGCATTAAGCCATTTTGTCGCTCCAGTCGAAGCAGGCAGAATTTTGTTCGAGTTGGACGGCATTCCGGAAGAGACCGCCAAAGAAGCCCTGGAATTGGCCAGTCATAAATTGCCGGTTAAAACAAGATTTATTAAACGATGATTAAGAGAAAATTAAAAGGATTAGTTGTTTCTGACAAAATGGATAAGACCATTGTTGTTTCAATTATCCGTTTGAAGAAGCACCCGAAATACAAAAAATATTTCAAGGTGACAAAAAGATTCAAGGCTCACGATCAAAATAATGAGTATCACATCGGAGACAAAGTTTTAGTCGAAGAAACAAGGCCGATTTCAAAAGAGAAGAGATGGAAAGTAATAGGAAAAGTTTAAATGAGAATATTTAAATATTTAGACATTTAAATGTATTCGGCATGATTCAATTGAGAAGCATCATATCAGTAGCAGATAATTCGGGCGCCAAAATAATAGGCGTGATTAGGGTTTTAAAAGGGCATAAAGGGAAATACGGGGAAATCGGAGACATTGTGGTCGGTTCAGTTAAAGAGGCTGAACCGAGAAAAGCAATTAAGAAAAAAGATATAGTTCACGCTTTGATCGTAAGACAGAGAAAGCCGTTAAGAAGAAAAGACGGCTCATATGTCAGATTTGACGATAACGCCGTAGTCATAATAGAAGGCAAAGAGCCGAAAGCAACGAGAATTTTCGGGCCTATCGCCAGAGAGGTTAAGGAAAGAGGTTTTAGTACGATTGCTTCAATGGCCGAGGAACTTGTTTGAGTTTAAATATTTAAATATGAAGATTAGAGCAGGCGACACAATAATAATGATTACTGGAAAAGACCGGGGCAAAACCGGCAAAATTTTACGTTCTTTTCCCCAAGAAAATAAAGTTGTTGTGGAAGGGTTGAATTTAGTTAAAAAACATCAAAGGCCGCGCCGCCAGGGGCAGAAAGGCGAAATTATATCATTGCCTAGTTCAGTTGGTATTTCAAAAGTTATGCTTGTCTGCCAGCATTGCAAAAAGCCTTCCCGTATGGGCTTAAAGCATCAAGATGGGAAAAAAATAAGAGTTTGCAAAAGATGTAAAGGAGAAAACTGAAAATATTAAACATTTAAATATGTCAAGATTACTTCAAAATTATAAAGAAAAAACAGCCCCTGCTATGCAGGCTAAATTTGGGTATAAAAATATAATGGCTGTGCCCAGAATTTCAAAAGTCGTAATCAACGTGGGTTCCGGCAAAGCAGATTCTGATCCAAAATTGAAGGATAGAATTCAGAAAGATTTAGCTGCCGTTACCGGCCAACGGCCGGCTATAAAAAAAGCGAGGAAGTCAATTTCCGGATTCAAGGTCCGAGAGGGAATGATTGTCGGTTTAACTTCTACATTGAGAGGAAAAAGAATGTATGATTTTTTGGAGCGGTTGATATCTATCGCTTTACCAAGATCGCGCGATTTTCGTGGAATCAGCACCAAATCATTTGACCATAAAGGAAGCTTGAACATCGGATTAAGGGAGCAGATAATTTTTCCCGAAGTGTCTTATGAATCATCAAAGGATATTTTTTCTTTTCAGATTACCGTCGCCACTACAGCCAAAACCAAACAAGAAGGAATCGAGCTTTTAAAATTTATGGGATTTCCGCTTACAGAAGCAAAAATCTGATATTTCGAAATTCCGATATATCTAAATCGTATGGTTAAAAAATCATTATTTGCCAGATTAGAAAAACCGAGAAAGTATAAAATCCGAACAAGGAATCATTGTTTTATTTGCGGAAGAACCAAAGGCTATATGAGAAAGTTCGGATTATGCAGAATACATTTTCGGGAATTGGCGTCAAGAGGTGAAATTCCGGGAGTAAAAAAATCATCATGGTAATAATGACGTTTAAATATTTAAATATTTAAATATATTCGATATGGATACAATTTCAGACTTTTTCATCAGAATAAAAAATGCTTACCTGGCTAAAAAAGACCGGGTGGTTATTCCTTTTTCAAGAATGAAATATCAGTTAGCCGAGATTTTAGAAAAAAAAGGTTTTATTTCCGCTGTAAGGAAAAAGAAAAGAATAAAGAAAAACGGATATGGCGAGATTCTGCTTGATTTGAAGTTGAAATATGACCATAATGAATCGCCCCTTAATGATATAAAGCTTGTTTCCAGGCCCAGCCGAAGGATTTATTTGAAAAAAGATGAAATTAAACCAGTGAGAGACGGGTATGGAATATTAATAATTTCAACCTCTCGGGGTATTATGACCGGCGAAGAGGCTAAAGAACTGGGCCTTGGCGGCCAGGCCATCGCCGAGGTATGGTAATTACAACATTTAAACATTTAAATATATTAAGTATGTCACGGATCGGAAAACAGCCAATTAAAATTCTGCCAGACACTCAAGTTAAAATTGAAGGCGGTTTTATCTATGTAAAAGGGCCTAAGGGTGAGATGGTCAAGCCGATAAATAAATCGGTTAATGTCGAGATCGCGGAAGGAGAAATACGGGTTAGTCCGAAAAGCACTTCTAAAGAAGCAAGGGCTCTTTGGGGCACTTATCGCGCTTTGATAAATAATATGATAAAGGGAGCAAAGGATGGTTTCGAAAAGGTTTTAGTTTATGAAGGAATCGGATTCAAATCAGAAGTAAAGCAGGATTCATCGGCTGAATCGGGAAAAGTTATTCAGCTTAACGTCGGTTTTACTCATCCGGTAATAGTTCCGGCGCCTAAAGGCATTGATTTTAAAACAGAGAAAAACCAGATAACGGTTTCTGGCGCGGATAAAGAACTGGTTGGCCAGACAGCCGCGAATATTAGAAAAGTTAAGCCGCCAGAGCCTTATAAGGGCAAGGGAATCAGGTATAAAGATGAAGTGATATTAAGAAAAGCCGGTAAAAAAGCAGTGACCACTGGATAGAATATAGAACACAGAATATAGAATCTGATTCTATATTCTAAATTCTACATTCCAAATGGATAGCAAAACAAAACGGGAAAAAAGAATAATAAGACATAAACGCGTAAGAGCTGTTATTAAAGGAACGGCAGCGCGGCCGAGGCTTTCTGTTTTCCGTTCAAACAAACACATTTATGCCCAGTTGATTGATGATACAAAAGGAATAACTTTGCTTAGCTCTAGCGATAAAAAATCGACTGCTTTAAAAATAGGAGAAGATTTGGCAAAGAAAGCGGTTGAAAAAGGAATAAAAGAGGTCGTTTTTGACCGAGGCGGCTATAAATATCATGGCCGAGTCAAGGATATTGCTGAAGGAGCAAGAAGCGGCGGTCTAAAATTATGAATAAAGAAAATCCTATTGTAAATACTTCCAGCCCGGTTTTAGAAGGAGCCAAATCGGAAAAAGAAATTATTGCCCGGTTGGATAATAGAGAGGTTCAAGAGTATGAGCAGAAAGTTTTAGATATTGCCAGAGTGACCAGAGTCACGAAAGGAGGAAAGAGATTTACTTTCCGGGCGGCCATTATTATTGGCAATAAGGCCGGAAAAGTCGGATTTGGAATCGGAAAAGGCGCTGATGTGGCTCAATCAGTTGAAAAAGCCTTTAAGCAGGCAAAAAAGCATTTGATCAATGTGATCTTTAAAGATACAAGCATTCCTCATAGAATCGAAGCAAAAATGAATAGCGCCGTGGTATTTTTAAAGCCCGCGCCTCGCGGAAGCGGAGTAAGGGCCGGCGGGCCGATGAGAGTTATTGCGAAACTGGCCGGCATAGAAGATATCAGCGGAAAAATAATTTCCAAAACAAACAACAAAATAAATATCGCTAAAGCGACAATAGAAGCGTTGAAGAAGTTAAGAGTTAAAAGTTCATAAAGTTTGTAAAGTTATAAAGTTTTTACTTTATGAACTTGTAACTAAATTATGCAATTACACGAAATAAAACCTTCAATCAAAAGAAAAAATAAAAAGCGCGTCGGCCGGGGAGGAAAGCGCGGAACTTATTCGGGCAAGGGTTTGAAAGGCCAGAAATCCCGCGCCGGAGCCGGAATAAAGCCGGGTTTTCGGGGAGGAGACACGCCGCTTTGGAAAAAATTCCACAAATCCCGAGGCGCCACGAAAAAGCTTGAAATAAAAAAGCTCGGTTTTCAGCTTAGAAATCCGAAACCCGCGATAGTGAATCTCAAAGATTTAAATAAAAGATTTGCCGACGGCGAAGTGGTTTCGCCAAAAACCTTGTTTGAGAAAAAACTGGTGAAAAGCACAAGAAGGGGAGTTAAGATATTGGGGAAAGGAGAACTTCGCAAAAAGCTGGTTTTTAAAAATGTTCTAATGTCCCAATCAGCTAAAGAAAGATTAAAGAATGACAGATAAATTTTTAAAGTTATTCAAAATTCCTGATTTGAGAAAAAGATTAATTTTTATAGTTGCCCTTCTTGTTGTTTTTCGAATAGCCGCCGCAATTCCTATTCCCGGAATCGATACTTCAAGGCTTGCCCAGTTTTTTAGCCAGAACCAGCTTTTCGGCTTGATCAGCCTTTTTACCGGAGGAGGGCTTGAAACTCTTTCGATCGTTATGCTTGGAGTCGGCCCTTACATTACCGCTTCGATCATTATGCAGCTTTTAACAATGATTTTCCCCCAGCTTGAGCAAATGTATAAATACGAAGGCGAAGCCGGAAGGCAGAAATTTAACCAGTATTCCAGGCTTTTAACTTTTCCTTTGGCTTTTTTGCAGGGGTTCGGTTTTTTGACATTGCTTTCGCGGCAAGGCGTCATCGGCGTTTTGTCTTTAAACCAGTGGTTTATCTCTTTGCTGGTGGTTACTAGCGGAACTATATTTGTAATGTGGCTTGGCGAGTTGATTTCGGAAAAAAATCTTGGCAATGGAATCTCCCTTCTTATTTTTGCCGGCATTGTCGCTCAAGGGCCCCAGGCAATCAGACAGCTTTATTTCGGCTATGACCCAAGCCAGCTTTTTACTTACATCGGTTATTTCATTTTAGCCCTTGTGATCATAGGCGGAGTGGTTTATATCACCGAGGCCCAGCGCCAGATTCCGATAAATTACGCTAAAAGAGTCAGAGGTTTTAAAATGTACGGCGGAGTCTCGACTTACCTGCCGCTTCGGGTGAATCAAGCCGGCGTCATACCAATTATTTTTGCTTTATCGATTCTTCTTTTCCCCGGCATGGTGGCTAATTTCTTTGTCGGCTCGAATATTGCTTTCCTTTCCAATCTGGCCAGAAGCTTTAATATTTTTTTGAATAATCAGTTGATCTACGGATTATTGTATTTTGTTTTGGTTGTCGGATTCACTTATTTTTACACGGCGGTTACTTTTGATCCGAAATCAATTTCGGAGAATATTCAGAAACAGGGCGGTTATATTCCCGGCATCAGGCCTGGACCTTCCACTGCCCAATTTTTAACCCATCTGCTTAACCGGATTACTCTTGTGGGAGCGGTATTTCTCGGTTTGATAGCGGTTTTGCCTTCTCTTGTTCAGGTTTTCACGGGCATCACCGCTTTTACTCTCGGCGGCACTTCGCTTTTGATTTTGGTTTCCGTGGCCCTGGAAATGATGAAGCAGATCGAAGGCCAGCTCTCGATGTATGAATATTGAACGAAACCCTTTCCTCGACATAGTATCAGAGCTCTCGGGTATAACCAATTTCTTCTCTCAAGCTGAATAGAACAAATAA
>ERZ1292623.195-Hain-H51-01um-R1-195-length-69295-cov-34_pt1 | contig 69295 bp, 80 predicted proteins | sample MGYA00564398_ERZ1292623 | MGnify/ENA primary metagenome ERZ1292623 (study PRJEB36523, sample SAMEA6512633) | groundwater metagenome | collected 2019-01-07 | study: AquaDiva: Metagenomics assemblies of 32 groundwater samples
ATTCGGCTTGCAATTCTTGGGGCTCTAGAGTAGAAGAGAGGTAGTAATATTTGAAAGGAGGTTTTGAATGTTACGACAAGCAGTCGTTGCGGCTGGAGGAAAAGGCACGCGCCTTGGCACGTTCGCACAGAGATACGGCAACAAAAGCCTTGTTCCAATCGAGAGGCTACCGGTACTCGGATACACCCTCGAGTGGCTGAAAGAGGTTGGCGTTGAGGAGATCATCGTCACTGTCAACTACATGACCGAGTATCGGAGAATCGAGGAACTCTTCGGAAAAGATTCTCGAATCACGATGGCCTACAACAGGTACCGAAAGAACAGCGCTCAGTGCATTTCACCACTTCGAGGAAAGCTCGATTCGCGATTTATTTTTATCTACGGGCACGCACCTGTTCCGCCGAGTCATCTTCGGAACCTTGTGGAAATTGCCAAGGAAGGAGTCGCGGTAAGTCTCTACCCCAATACCACTCAAGGTGCGACACGGAAGCCTGCACGACTCTTGGGACACCTCGTAACCCTTGAGGCGAGTGGTTCGCTCTTTGTAGAGACACCACACGTCCTCAATCATGAATTCGTCGAGCTTCTTGCGAAGACGAGCTCATGGGGAGTTTCGTTTCAGCGTTATCAGGGTCAACTCGTGGGCGTGAGAGCGCATCATCCTTCTGAGTTCCACTACCAACATAACTTTGTCGCCTTCCGAAAATACATGATTGAGTTCCTGAAAAGTGGGAAGTAGCACGTTCTCCAGAAGACCGCATGGTTCGCCCAGCGGTCTTTTTTTGCAATAATTAAATAGGAAACAATGTTGTTCTATTTTTTAGACACACGAATATTCCATTTATCCACAGGCATCATTTTTCTGAAGGTGTATAATAAACTACAGAACCGTGCGGTATTTCCTTAACCCCCTTCCCACTTCTCCTATCAAGGGAGACCCCACGAGAGACGGACGGGCAGTTCTTCAGGGGATGCCTTCGAATAAAGCCTTCAATGGCAAATAAAAAGAGGCTTCTCGCCTAAGTATCTGCCCGTCCGTCAGACCCATTCAAACACCCGCTTTATCCGGGTGTTTTTCTTTCTTGACACGACGGGGTTTTCGGGTTAACTTATTTACAGTAATTTTTCTTATTATATTGCAGTGGCGGAGCTCGCGACTGGGTGCAGAAGCGCGCGGACTGTCATTGCAAGGCGAGCGGATACGTTTTGCGTGTCACCCTTGCTGCGGAATAAGGCGGACGCAGCAGTTTCCTCAACGGGGAGCCCTCCTTTCCTTCCCGTCCGGGCGACCCTTAACGTATCTGCTCGCTAAAATATCCAACCGCCGCGATCTTCTTATCCGCGGCGGCTTTTCTTTTTTAGGGTATTAATGAAGGGGTTGACAAAATTTCAAGATCAGATTAGGCTTAGATTAATTCTAAAGACCGCCCCGTATGTCGGGATTCCGCTTTTGTGGAATAGGAACCTTGATTCTCCTCCGCCAGTTGGCGGATGACGGACAAGGGATAAGACCTGCCGAGGAACAGCTAAGTTGTTGTTTTTCGACGGTCCGGAAGGATCGTTTTTTGTTATTTTCCCCAAGAGCGGAGCGAGTGGAGGGAAAATAACAACCGAGCACATAATACGTTATGTGCTCGGTGCTCGATTCTGTAGATAAATTTTATCATCTACAGACTCAAAAATTTATACATAATCGGCATGAAAACCAAAGCGCAAAAATCTGAAGAACTTAAAAAGGGAAAGCAGTTGCTCGAAGGGAGCCATTTTTTGGTATTTACGGATTTTACGAAGGTTGCAACCAAGGACTTACGGCGATTGCGCAGCGAGCTTACCAAGTTGAACGCCGGTTTTATGGTTATTAAAAAACGGCTTCTTGCTATTCTCCTCAAGGAAAAGGGAGTGGATTTTAATCCGAAGCAGTTTAAATTCTCGCTTGGTACGGTGTTCGCGCAGGATATCGAAAAGGCATCGGCTACGGTGTACAAGTTTTTTAAGGAATTAGGCGCCGAAAAAGAAAAAGTTCTCGGAGGTCTCGATCTTAAGAGCAAAGGATTCCTTGATGCCGATAAGATCCGCGCTATCGGACAGCTTCCTCCGCGCGAAGTGCTCTTGGGCCAGCTCTTGGGAATGATCGTCGCGCCGATTCGTTCACTGCTTTATGTATTGAAAGAAAAGTCAACCCGTTCGACGAGCTCAGGGTTGTCCTGAGTTATATCGAAGGACAAAAATGGTCGAAACACAAAAATAAAAAACATGTCAGAAAAATTTAACGACATTATTTCTAAGATAGAAGGATTGACCGCGATGGAGCTTGCCGAGTTGGTAAAAGCCCTCGAGGAGAAATTTGGCATCTCGGCGGCGGCTCCAATGGCTTCCGGAGCGGCGGTGGGACCCGTGGAGGAGAAGACGGAATTCAATGTCGTTCTCAAGTCCGGCGGTGAACAGAAAATTAACGTCATTAAAGCGATTCGCGAATTAACCACGCTTGGACTCAAGGAAGCGAAGGACTTGGTTGACGGCGCGCCGAAGACGATCAAGGAAGGAATAAAGAAAGAAGAGGCGGAAGAGATTAAAAAGAAACTCGAGGCAGCGGGCGCTGTCGTCGAGCTTCAATAGATGTAAGCTCCGACGCCTTTTGGGTCGGGGTCCCGACCGAAGCGTCGGGAAAAAAGATCGAAGCGGCCGGTGGCCAAGCGGAGATCCAGTAATAAAAAACGCCCCGTCCCAAACGGGGCGTTTTTTATTATCCACAGGGGGAGCTGGTATTGATTTTGCCGAATAGTATAATGAATTCTAGTACCAGTGCGCACTGGTTGGTTGGCAACGCTCCTTGCGAGGAGCAATTTCTGGAGGTGCGGTATGCAGGTTCGGAACAGAGGTCGGACGACTTCCCGGCAGTTCAACGGCGCCACCAAGACCAAGGAGACGGCGGTCTAGCCCAACCCAAGGGTTAGTTCCCAAGTTGGCGAGAGCGGGTGCCCCTGGCCCCTGCTCTCGCCACAGATTTTTATGTAGACGCCAATTGAACCGGGCGTTTTTTTGTTTTATACTGGTGCCAATGGAAAAATAAGATTGGGCGCTTAGCTCTCCGCCAATTGGCGGAGGTAGAACGTTCCGTTCATTCACCCCGTTAGATTTTATGGGCGGCTAGCTCAGTGGTAGAGCGCTCCGTTCACATCGGAGAGGTCACAGGTTCGATCCCTGTGTCGCCCACCATGGATTTTCATAATACGGTAGATGAATATCTTGATCTTGTTGACGAAAACGATAACATCGTTGGAAAGAAGCGTCGTTCCGAAATTTATGCGGAACATTTGACCAATTTTCGAGTAGTAAATGTTTTTATAATGAATTCTAAAGGCGAAATTTGGATACCTCGTCGGACTGCCAATAAAAGAATTTTTCCTTTATGCTTAGATATGAGTATGGGCGGTCATGTTGAGAGCGGTGAAACTTATGAAGATGCCTTGGGACGCGAGGCGCAAGAGGAGCTCAATATAGATATCAGCCGCGTATCTCCCCGTTTTTTAGGGCACTTAACGCCACATAAAGATGGAGTTTCGGCGTATATGAAAGTATATGAGATAAAAATGGATGCGGCGCCTGATTATAATAAAAATGATTTTGCGGAATATTTTTGGTTTACTCCGAGGACTGTGCTTGAGCACATAGAACAAGGCGATCAGGCGAAAGAAGATTTACCGAAGTTAATAAAAATTTTCTATGGCAATTAACTTACTCAGCAAGAAATGCGTCCCCTGCGAAGGGGGAGTTCCTGCGCTAACCGAAGCGGAGGCGGTGAATTTCCTCGAAGAGCTTTCGGATACATGGAAACTTGAAGGCAACAAGATCGCAGCGGATTTTAAATTCAAGGATTTCAAAGAAGCGATGCGATTCATAAACAACGTCGCCGTCCTTGCCGAAAAAGAGGGGCATCATCCGGATATCACCGTGAATTACAGTAAGGTTCACCTTGTGTTGTGGACACACGCGATAGGCGGACTTTCGGACAATGATTTTATTTTGGCGGCAAAAATTGATGAGGTATTTAAGAGTGGGGAATTCGAGCTTTACCCCCACACCTAATCGAGATTGCGGAGCGAGCATTTTGCGCTGTTTTTCTTTCGGGCGTCTATTTGCGTACTTATTTTTTGATGTGTGGGAATGGCTCCGAGAGAAATATTTATCTCGTTTAGGTGTGGGGGTGAATAACTTGTTGATATCTCCGTACCTTATTCGTAAAAAATATAAGTAAATAAAGGATTTTTCTCTCGCCCCGCTATCGCGGGGTTTGTTTTTGACGAAACATCAAAGTGGCTTAGTATTAATGAGAAGTGGGGAATTGTGGATAACTTTGGGGACAAAGTGCCACTTCTGTGCAGAACTTTTTTATTTACCATGCTATTAGGCGAATATTCACACAATTTAGATATAAAAGGTCGAGTAGCGATTCCGGCGAAGTTCCGCGATAAAATCGGTGTCGGCGCTATTATCACACGCGGATTGGATAACTGTTTATTTGTGTTTGCGAATAAAGAGTGGGAAGTGTTGGCGCAAAAACTCGTCGGGCTTCCGCTTGCGCAAGCGGATTCACGGGCATTTGCTCGGCTGATGCTCTCGGGCGCTATGGATGTTGATCTTGACGCGCAGGGAAGGATCTTGGTTCCCGACTATCTTAGAAAGTACGCTGATTTGAAAAAACAGGTAATTGTTGCCGGCGTTTATAACAGAATCGAGATATGGGACGCGGAACGATGGGAACGATACAAGCAGAAGACGGAGAGCGCCGCGGATGAGATCGCGGAAAAATTGGGGGAGCTCGGCATATAGCGAATGGCATATCGCTTAAAGCTAATGATTATAAATTTCGCATACTACTTGCTATAAGCTATACGCCCTATGTCGCATACACCCGTTCTTTTACATGAGGTTATCGAATATCTGGATCCGAAGCCGGGGAAGTTCATAATCGACGGAACGATGGACGGCGGCGGCCATGCGCGGGCGATCGTGGAGAAACTTGGGAGTAAAGGAACATTTCTCGGGATCGACTGGGATTTGCGGATGGTCGAAAACGCGGAGAAAAAAATCGGTAAAAAGAAGAATGTTTTTTTCGCGCAGGCGAATTATGCGGATATTCCGGAAGTCCTCAAGAAAAAAAATCTTCCCAAGGCAGACGGATTATTTCTCGATCTTGGATTTTCTTCGGAACAATTGGAAAATTCGGGGCGAGGATTCAGTTTCGAAAAAGATGAGCCGCTCGTGATGACCTACGACGACCGGCGCACTCCTTTGTTCGAACTTCTGCGCGGAATGAAGGAACAGGAACTTACGAAGATCCTTTACGACTTTGGTGGCGAACGATTCGCGAGGCGGATAGCAAGAGCTATCGTGGTGCGTGAGAGATCGAAACGGATCGAGACGACGCAAGAACTGGTAGAAGTGATCCGCGGAACGGTGCCGGGAAATTACGCGATGCGGAGATTGAATCCCGCGACGCGAACATTTCAAGCGTTGCGCATCTATGCGAACGACGAATTGGGTAATCTGGAAAAAGCCCTTCAGACGTTACCGGAGATGCTCAAAAAAGACGGGAGAGCCGTGATCATCAGCTTCCATTCGCTCGAAGACCGTTTAGTAAAAAATTACTTCAGAACATTTTCAAAAGAAGGTACGGTAAAGCTTCTTACCAAGAAACCCGTTGTCGCTTCTCGGAACGAACAAGAAACAAATCCGCGAAGCCGCTCGGCAAAGCTAAGGGCTTGCTCTATGATTTCAAGTTTTGCGCAGAAATTATAGTGAGCAAACCTTACCGAGCACATAATCTTATAAATTACCAAGCCATGTTTAATAATAAAAATAGAATTCAACTTGATACTTTTTCGTGCGGAGTATTATGTGCTCGGTGCTCATTATTGTGGCTAAATTTTCTTCGCCACAAGTGGGCTCGAAAATTGAGACAATAATGGCATGACGATGCTACAACCCAACAAAGAAAAACGTTTTATCGGAATATATATCGCGCTATTTCTCACGCCGCTTTTGAGCGGCGCGTTGTGGCTCGTGTTTCTTTATAATCAAACGGTGAATCTCCAGCACGCGCTCGAGAAGACACAGGCCGATTTCCTTGCTCTTCAGACGGGAAACGCGGAGCTCCGAGACGAGTTTTTCACACTTTTTGACGGGAAAAACCTAGAGATTTTTGCGAAAGAGCGGGAATTACGGGAAGAAAAGAACCCTCGTTATTTGGAAATTAAAGGACCATGGGCACTCGTTTCACGGTAATTCTCGGGTTTATTCTTGTTGCGTATTCTTTTTTGCTTTTTCATCTTTACGAAGTTCAGTTTTCCCAAGGAGAATATTATCAAGCAAAAGCGGCTTCCCAGGAGTTTGCTTCAAGTTTATTAAGGGTGAAGCGCGGCGTTATTTATTTTACAAATAAGAACAACGAGCGTATCCCGGTCGGTATTTCAAAGGATTTTCCGGTCATTTATGCCGTGCCGAAGGATGTGAAAGATGTAAAGGCGGTCGCGCTTCTTCTCGCTTCTAAGTTGGATATTCCCGTCGAAGAAATAGAGAAAAAACTCTCTAAAGAAAAAGATCCCTATGAACTGATCGGAGACAGGATTTCTTCCGAGGTTGCACGATCCATTGATAATCTCAAAATGAAGGGAATTTATGTGACGACGGAACCGAGGCGTTTTTATCCCTTTGGGACTCGGGCGGCGCATCTTTTGGGGTACGTGGGACCGGCGCCCCAAGGGACGGGTACGGAAGGTCACTATGGTATCGAAGGATTATATAACGACTATCTCGCAGGAATTTCCGGAGCTTTGGAAAATAAGAAAATCACCCAACCCGTTCCGGGGAAAGATCTGACGCTTACGCTCGATTCCAATATCCAAAATGAAGCGGAGAGAATTTTGGAAAACCTGGTGGCTAAACACAAAGCAGAGGGCGGAGATATTATCGTCGAAGATCCCCAGACCGGAAAGATTCTCGCGATGGCGAGCCGTCCGGGTTTTGATCCGAACAACTACCGTGAAGCAAAGATCGGAAACTTTTTAAATCCCACCATTCAGGAGATATACGAACCCGGTTCTATTTTTAAAGTGATCACGATGGCCGCCGGAATCGATTCGGGGAAGATCGCGCCGGATACGACGTACGTTGATACCGGAACGCTTACGTTAAACGGGCGTACAATAGAAAATTACGATTTAAAAACAAAGGGGCCCTACGGCAAGGTAACGATGGCGAATGTTATTGAGCATTCCATAAACACGGGCGCCGTGTTTGCGCAGAGGACGATCGGGCGTGATATTTTTAAACAATATGTCGAGCGCTTCGGATTCGGCGAAAAAACGGGCATTGATCTTTTAGGAGAGTTAAAGGGTAATATCCGCCGTTTGAGTTCGAAGGAAAAAGATATCGCTTTCGCGACGGCGTCATACGGCCAAGGCGTGGCGACGACTCCACTTGAAGTTATCAACGCCATCGCGGCTCTCGCGAACGGAGGAAAACTGATGCGCCCGTATGTGAACGCGGAACTCGCGCCGCAAGTTATAAGAACCGTGGTTACAAAAACAACCGCAGGCAAAGTTACTGATATGATGATCTCCGCGGTTGATAAGGCGGAAATTGCAAAAATTAAAAGCTATACGATCGCGGGAAAAACCGGAACGGCCTATATCCCTGATTTCAAAAAAGGAGGATACACCGATGACGTTATCAATACCTACGTCGGATTCGGTCCTACAAAGAATTCACGGTTTGTCATTTTGGTAAAACTCGATAAACCCGAGGGTGCCCCCGTCGCCTCCTTAACCGTGGTGCCGGCGTTTCGGGACCTCGCGCAATTCATTTTAAACTACTATAATATTCCTCCCGATCGCCTTGACGCGGAACAGGGCGAGCCGCTATAGAATGAAAGATTTTTTTATCACCATCCTCGCGTGGAAGATTAAAAAGCTCGCCCAGCTTACGATTTGGCGTTATCGGCCGGGCATCGTCGGCGTGACGGGGAGTGTCGGCAAAACTTCGACGAAGATGGCGATTGCCGCCGTGCTCGGAGCCGAGCGGAGAGTGCGCTTTTCGAAGGGAAATTTTAACAACGAGCTCGGGCTTCCGCTTACGATTCTCGGGGATTGGGACGATATTAAGGGAGTCTTTTTTTGGCCGAAGGTTATCTGCGTCGCTATCACGAACCTTATCGTAAAAAGGGAGTATCCGGAGATTCTTATTTTGGAATACGCCATACAGCGTCCGGGGGATATGAAGTATCTTTTGGGTATCGCCCGACCGAACATTAGCGTGATTACCGCGATCGGGGAGATTCCCGCTCATGTTGAATTTTTCGGAAGTCCGGAGGAGGTGGCGCGGGAGAAGGGGAGATTAATCGAGTATTTGCCGAGCACGGGATTTGCGGTCTTGAACCGAGATGACGCAACCGTAACGGCGATCCAGAGCAAAACACGCGCGCATCTTATGACGTTTGGATTTTCACGCGAGGCGGAGGTTCGCATCACGAATTTCGAAAATCGTTCCCATGACGACTGTCCGCTTGGCATTGGATTTAAACTCCAATACGCCGGCAGTTTTGTGCCGGTAACATTGAACGGTGTTTTCGGAAAAGCGCAGGCGTATTCCGCGGCCGCCGCGGCCGCGGTTGGATTAATTTTCGGATTGAATCTCGTGAAGATCTCCGAAGCCCTGAAGAGTTATCGCGTGACGGGTGGAAGGATGGAGCTGGTCCCGGGCGTTAAATACACCTACATTATAAACGACAGTTACAACGCCAGCCCGCTTTCTATGCACGCGGCGTTGGATACGTTAAAGAGTCTGCCGGCAAAGCGTCGCATCGCGGTTTTGGGCGATATGTTGGAGATAGGTGCTTATAGTTTGGAGGCGCATCAGTTCATCGGCGAGGTTGCCGCGGATATCGTTGATATATTGGTAACGGTTGGTTCTCGGGCGAAATTTATCGCCGAGGGCGCGAAGGAAAAAGGCATGGCGAAGAAAAATATCCTTACGTTTGATCTTGCCGAGGAGGCGCAGAGGCCGCTTCAGGCGCTTATCAAGAAAGGGGATATTATTTTGATCAAAGGCTCCCGCGCGATGGAACTCGAGAAGGTGGTGGAGGAGATACGGGCGTTTTAGGATAGGGGATAGTAATTAGGTAGTAATAGATTTCGGGTTCGGGGTGCTCGAGTAAGGAGTTTTCTTTGCAAAGAAGACTCTCTTGTTATATAAAGAAAGTAGCAACATATCTCTCGCGTGAGAGATATTGAAATCATAGCTGATGCCGAATGGCTAAGCGATTGAGCGAAATGCTATTTTTTCCATTGCCGATGCGCGGAGCGCTAGGCGATTGGAGGATGTGATGGCAAGTAAGGAAAAGCTCACTGTCGAGAAGTTCGAGGAGATCACGCGGCGGCAGATTTTGGTGCGTGCCGCATTCTGGGAGCGTCTTCCTGGGGAATCGGGGAAAGTGAGTCGGATTTCCTTTCCCAATGGTCAGCTTCACGCCCAGATGCGAATGTTCTCCTTTCATCGTGACGAAGACGGCAACGAATCTTTGCTCGATGTGGCGTATTTCTACGAAGAGCCAAACAGGAGTTACGACGTTGCGGACGGAGTTTCGGTGACCGATATGTGGGAATGCAACGAGGTCATCGGCCGCGAGCGCATCCGGTTGCTTCTTCAAACATGGGAAGGCATCGAACCGTGGCGAGTTTCTCCGAAGCCGGTGGTTGCCATCCGTGGGTGGGGAGGGAAATCGTACGAAGAAATCTCTCCCAGCGAGCCGCACTTGCTTCAACAGTACGCGCGGCTCCACACTCGCATTGCCGCGATCCTCGCGCGGACGATAAAGGAGCCACACAACCACCAGTACTTCCTCTGCAACGTGTACTATCGGCTCGGCGCCTTTATCGAAGAGCAGAATCGGTTCCTCGAGCAAGCGCTTGGCCTTGCGGTGCGTACACCTCGCGCCTAAAAACATCTGCGGCTCGTCCCTCGTTTGGGGCGAGCCATTTTTTTGTCTATTCACAATATTCCCAAAAGAAGGTACTCTTTTTCTTGCAGGCCCCATCGTCCCCGCCTGACGGCCGGCAGGTAGTGGCCTAGCCCCGACTTTCTATTAGGTATATAGAAATGTTGAAAGTCGGGATCGTGCCAACTGTAACCGCTCGCCTTTGGCTCGCGGACAGTTGCGGGGAGACACCGCCTTTTTCGTTTAATGCCGCCATCGTCTAGTGGTTAGGACACTAGGTTCTCAGCCTGGTAACCGGGGTTCGACTCCCCGTGGCGGTACAAGAAAGACTCACATCATACATCAATGCCTCTGGATAATTTAAGTTGGTGGTTGAATATAATACTTAATTTGTTGGGATATTTTGTTTTTCGGTTTGGGATGATAAGTAGAGGGCGTGCAAGAATTTTAGTAGAATTTGTTGGCGGAGTTGTGCTTGCCACTTCCTTTATATTGATGTTTGCTTTCTTTGGAGTTGTGAATGTATTGATACTGATACCTATATTTTGGTTCGTAGCAACTCCTATAGTAGAAGTTATAATAGGGAAAATCTATAAAGCCCTTTATAGGAAATCGGATGAACGAATGTCACGTAAGTTCAATGTCTCGGCTGATAAAATTAGAAAGGAGGTTTACGAATATATGGATATGAATGAGGATGTGTTTATTAAAAAAATTGTCGATGATATGAAGATCGGCCAGGGAATCAATAAAGAAAAATTAAGAGGATTCATGAGAAAAACTAAAGAGGATGAGGAGGTTAAGGGGATGGATAATACTACAAAAGAACATTTACAACAGCTTTTTGTAACTGCCCTCCATGAAGCAGCTGATGAGCTTCGTGAGGAAGATCTTGAAAAACTTTGGGAACGCTCGAAAAAAAACATTGAGGAAAAATAGCAAGTAGTAGGGTTGGATAAAAAATAATACAGTTATCTTGTCTAATCTATGAAAAGAATTAACCCGAAACGTATTATCATTGGAACTCTCGTTGGGGGCGGCTTATTCTTCGTTTCTGTATTCGGATTATGGAACTGGCTAATAAACCCCGATTTTCCATATTTATGGACTTCGGACGAGATACGATGCACCCAAGAGACATCCAAACAGTCATTCGCAAACCATGAGCAACTCCAGCTTTTCTTTGAGAACTGCTTATTGCAAAAGAACGGAGAAGCGGGTGAAGAAATTTATATACCCCCTGACGTAGTGGTAGAAGAAACAGGATAGGATTGATTTTTATATCTTTTTCTGATATTTTTCATATATGCTTTTTATTGCCCCTAGGACGAGACAAAGAAGATAACCCGCATCGAGCGGGTATTTTCCCTTGCCCTCGTAGCTCAACTGGATGGAGCAAGACGCTTCTATCGTCAAGGTTGGAGGTTCAAATCCTCCCGAGGGCGCAATCCCGCATAATCGCAAGGCGATATGTGCTGGGCAATTCCCCTTGGGGCTACGGTTTACACAAAAATCGCCAATTGGCGATTTTTGTTTTGTAATACCGCAGTCCCGATGGAGCTTGCGACGAGGGGCTACGAAATAAAACAATACCTTTATTTGAGGGTATTGTTTTATTTCTGTAATTCTAAAGCGGGGAATTGAACAAGCGGAGGGGGTCGGGGAACCACGATTGGTTTCCCGTGTAGGAGATTATTCAGAACCGAGGGTTCTGAAAGAGTCCTGAGCGAAGTCAAAGGACGACGTGAGCTTCCCCGTCTAAGTACTTGAAAAATATAGCTTAATTCGTATAGTAACATATGTTACTATACAACCAAAGGTGATGGAGGGATTTTTTTGGATTATTTCAGGTTCAATTCTCAGTGCAATTTTTATGCCTCAAGGCGGCTATTTCCCTTGGCGTACCAAACACCGCTTTATAGTAGTAATAGTTTTTGTTCTATTTATTATAGGATACTATAAACTTGCCCAGATTGGTTTTTGGGTGTTTATTGTGGGGATTATTTTATTTATTCCTATACTAGTATTGACCGCTCTTGTTGTCGGATTTTTGCGAGAGTGATAATTGGTTTCCAAAGACATGGATAGAATCAAAAGAATTGCTAAGCTTTTTGGGATAACCGAGGAGGCCGTAAGGCGCGGTATGGGATTGTTGGGAGAAATACGGTACGATCCTATACGACCTCAAAAAAGCGAGACGGAAAAATCTGCAATGTGTAGAATTTCGAGGCCGTTTGGTCTTTACGATGGTCTTACTAAGGAGGACAAAGAAAAAGTTCTTGACTACATGATTACCGAAACGCTTTCGGATGGCACAAGGATTCAATCCTACAGAAGCGCAGTGAAGCGTCTCAAATTTGCCAAGTGGTTTGATAATCAAATGAAAAGCCACGATTAGTTGCTTAGCTTGTAGAGATGGGAAACATTGTTGGGTATCGAATACTAGTATTAATACTAGTATTTTTTTTGTCTCGCATTCGTCGTGCTACAATAGATGATATGAACAAACTTCTTGTCGCAAATTGGAAGATGAACCCGACAACCGCTCGCGAGGCCATCAAACTTGCCAAAGCAAGTAATCATAAAAACGTGGTTATCTGTCCGCCATTTCCGTTTTTGAATGCAGTCAAAAAAAACATAACTGCCGCTTCGCTTGGAGCGCAAGATGTATTTTGGGAGAGTCCGCCAGCTGGCGGAGGCGCCTATACCGGAGAGGTATCGCCCGCGATGTTGAAGAACGCCGGCGCGCGATATGTGATTATCGGGCATTCCGAACGGCGTCGTTACGTGGGCGAGACGGATGGAATGATAAACAAAAAAGTTCTCGCCACGCTTTTTGCGGGCCTTAAGGTAATCCTTTGCGTCGGCGAGCCGAAAGCGGTTCGCAAAAATGGACTTGCCGCCGCGAAGGCTTTTGTGAAAAAACAACTTTTGGCAGATACTCGCGGCGCGCATGGAAAACTTATCGTGGCGTACGAACCCGTGTGGGCTATCGGAAGCGGTACTCCCGACGATCCGAAAGATACGGCGGAGATGGCGCGTTTTATCCGCAATCTTCTCAAGTCTTCAAAAATAGACGTCGTGGTGATCTACGGGGGTTCGGTAACATCTAAGAACATCGGACGTATTATGAGCTATGGGGAGATAGGCGGTGCCTTGGTCGGTGGCGCCAGTTTGCATTCCCATGAGTTCAAAACAATGATACAAATCGTGTCGCATAAAAAATAAAATTCATCTCTTCATCCCTATGGATACCAATAAATTAAAAACCTATTTTTGGGGTGTGCTGGACTTGGTCCTCGCGGCTTTTTTTATCAATCTCGTTTTCTTCGTGATGCCGACGGTGCAAAAACTTGGCGATTCATTCCAACCCGTGCGCACCATAAGCGTTTCGGCGGAGGGGAAGGCTTTTGTCATACCGGATATCGCGGAGACTTCCTTTTCGGTTGTTTCGCGCGGACAGGACCCTGCCCAGTTGGCGGATATGAACAACAAAAAGATTACGTCGGCCATTAATTTCGTGAAATCCCAAGGGATTGACGCGAAAGACATAAAAACTGCCGGTTATTATCTCTCGCCCGACTACCAATATACGCCGGAGACCCAGCGGAGCATTATTACGGGCTATACCCTGACGCAGACCGTCTCGGTCCGCATACATGATTTCTCTAAAATAGCAGCTATCCTCGGCGGTCTTCCTCCGCTTGGGATTAACCAGATTGGAGGCCTCAACTTTACCGTTGATGAACCCGAAAAGTTTTTGGCAGAAGCCCGGGCTGATGCTTTTAAAAAAGCCCGTGCCAAAGCGATATCTCTGGTCGCGCAGAACGGAGTTCGGCTTGGAAAAGTAATCAATATCGGCGAATCGCAAGGCGGGGGACCGATGCCTTATTACGCGAAGAGTCTTGACGGACGCGGCGGTGCCGCTGCTCCGGAAATCGCTCTTCCGACCATCGAACCCGGCCAGCAGGAGCTGAATCTCCAGGTTTCGGTAACGTACGCGATAGAATAGGTGTCGATTCCGGCCGCGTTAGAAGCTAATTTTTTTGGGGGGGCTTGCCCCGTAACATTACTGGGGTTCGCCTCATTCAACCTGTCGATGCAAGCCAATGTAAACCACGCTATTTTTCCTTATGCGTCTAGTGGCAATAAAACAAAGGAACATATTGAACGAGGCGGCAGGTTGACGCCCCAGTAATGTTACGGGGTTGACTTTTTCCTCTTACTTCTGCTATACTACTCCCGAATGAGTGTGAATAGTCTTTAGAGATTGCATCAATAAAGACTGTCCCATACTTCCTGTTTGTCCCAACCCCCGCTTCGGCGGGGTTTTGGGTTTTTAGGGGAGTCGCCTCTATCTTTTTTGGCAAAAACCCCGTATCCATTTATAATGTTGATACGTTCGGCACATGTCCATTTTGGTGGCCGTGAGGAGAGCACTTGTTGGTACATTCATAAAAGTCCATATTAGTGGTCACAGGGAGAGCACTCATTAACAAGGGTTCATCGTGGTGGTTGTGAGGAGAGCACTCATTCAAAACAAACAGAATTGGAGGTCACCACTCGTAACCACCACGATGGATCGATGGAAAACAGAATTGTTCCCGATTTGTCCCCGATCCGTCAGTTGACGGAGAGGGGATACAAATTGTCATGCCTACGGCAGATCTTCCGAAGGGATGACAATCCCGCATACACTGAGCTTGTCGAAGTGCTCTGCGGGAGAGGTCACCACCTGTGACCACTAATATGGATTAATGAAGAACAGAACTGTTCCTCAACCGTCCCGCTACGGCGGGACGAACGGGATCGCACAAATCTAACCTCAAGCTTCGCTTCTCGGAGATTTGAGTGAGACGTCACTCCTCACGGCCACCAAAGCGGATCGTAGTACGCAATCTATTTTTCAGAATGCCCACACTTGAAGAAAATGTTTCTCTTGCAAAATTAAGCAGTTATAACATCGGCGGACCCGCACGCTATTTTTTTGAAGCATCTACAAAAAAAGATCTTCTCGAAATATTTAAGGAATGGAACGGAAAATTTTTTGTGCTTGGCGGCGGAACGAATCTTTTAATTAGTGATGCCGGTTTTGACGGATTGGTACTTAAACCGAAGTTTAATTTTTTAGAACGTGACGGAACGGATGTTTATGTCGGCGCGGCGGTTCTGATGTCCGACCTTTTGAACTTTACGATTAAAGAAAATTTGAGCGGATTGGAGTGGGCGGGCGGATTGCCCGGGACTTTGGGCGGAGCGATTCGCGGGAACGCGGGATGTTTCGGCGGCGAGATGAAAGATTCCATCCGTCGAGTTTTTGGTTTTGATAAGACGACTCTCAAAGACACCGAACGCGAAAACGTGGAGTGCCGTTTCGCGTATCGCTCGAGTATTTTTAAAGAACGGCAGGGAGACGAGATTGTCGTCGCGGCAACACTCGCGCTTCAAAAGGGAGAGTCGGAAAAAATCAACGCGTCGATTAACGAGAAAATTAACTATCGCAAAGAACGCCATCCGATGGAGTATCCGAATATCGGAAGCATTTTTAAAAATGTTCCCGTTGCGTCTTTCCCCGCGTCCGAGCTTCATCGTGTCGCTCAGGTGATAAAAAATGATCCGTTTCCGGTAATTCCCGCCGCGTATCTGATATCGGAGGCGGGAATTAAGGGAACACGTCACGGCGGCGCGATGATCTCGCCGAAACATCCGAACTTTATTGTGAATGTCGGAGACGCGCGCGCTTCCGATGTGCACGCGTTGATCGATCTCGTGAAGCATGCGATCAAAAAAGAATTCAATGTTGAACTTCAAGAAGAAATTCAAGCCGTATAAGTATCTTTTTCTGTTTTTATTTTCGAAAATTTTGCGAAACGATACTAAAAATCAATATAAGTTTGAGGTGTGAGTCGGACTTTGACGTTCGTCTTCGCCGAAATCGGAGTTATGCACAGTTTTACTCAAAACATAAAAATAAAATATGTTATTATAATGAAGTAGTCGAATAGGTTGATAAAATACTCCATTGGGTTGTGGTCGGGAACCCAATAAAAATAATCCCACTCAAATGAAAAAGAAAAAGGGTACTAAGAAGAAAGCAAAGAAGAGCCGAAAGTAATTTCGATTCTTGAGCCGCTCCCCTAAAGGGGGCGGTTTTTTGTTTTTTGTCCTCTTTTTTAGATATTTTTCGTAAAAAATTTATCCCTATTATTGAACGTATGACGCTATCATGGCGGGGTTTACCCTGTTAGAGACAATACCTCTAACAGGGTTTACAGGAGTGTGTATTTTCGGTTATGCTCTAAGAGATAGAGAAATGCAGACCAACGTTAAAACAACAAATCTTGACCTTACGCCGAGTCTCTCGGTCTATATCGAGAAGAAATTAGGGACTCTCGCCCGATATATAAAGAAGTTTGACGAAGAGGGTGTGGCGGAGCTTTGGGTTGAAGTAGGAAGAACTTCTCGGCACCACCACAAAGGAGAGGTGTTTCGCGCCGAAGCTAATCTGCGTTTGCCGAAGAAGATACTGCGCGCCGTGGAGGAAAACACAGATGTGCATGCCGCTATTGATCTCGTCCGAGACAAACTTCATATGGAAATAGAAAAGTACAAAGCGCGTTTAAGTCCTCGGTCAAAGCGCGTGAAGGAATAAGGGATTATATGCTTTTTTTATTTCCGTCGAAGGATTGATATCGGCGGAGTTGCTTACTCTAAAAAACCAATGTTTGATTTTTTGAAGAAAATTTCCGGCGGCCGATCGGTCGCGCGCTATAACGAACGCGCGCGCGAGATTAACGCGCTTGAACCCGAAGTCAAAAAATTTACCGATGAGGAGTTGCGCGCGGCGAGTCTCGCCTTTAAAGAACATATTCAAAGTAAAGAAAAAACAATCGATGATATTCTTCCGAACGCGTTCGCGTTCGCGCGTGAGGCGGCGAGGAGAACACTAGGACAGCGCCCTTTCGATGTTCAGCTTGTGGGTGGTATGGTGCTCCATGACGGCGCCGTTTCAGAGATGATGACCGGAGAAGGAAAGACATTGACCGCGGTACTCCCCGCGTATTTGAACGCGCTCACGGGAGAGGGAGTGCATGTGGTAACCGTGAATGAATATTTGGCGCGACGCGATGTCGCGTGGATGGGACAAATTTATCGCGCGCTCGGACTTTCGGTCGCGTGTTTGGTTCCGAACGCCGCGTATCTTTATGACCCCACTTACGTGCGCGGACCTCGCGGACAGGACGCAGACCTCGCCGAAGAGAAACTACTTCACGAAGATCTAACTTATAGGATTAGAGGCATACTTTTCTCCATCAAAAACGTTCTTGGTTTGGGGCACAAAGAGAACATTTATCAAAAAGCCATTGAAAGCGAATTATTGAAGGCAGAAATTGTATTTGAACGAGAAAAAGCGATAGATGTGCTATATGATGGTAAAAAAATAGGAACTTACCAACCGGATTTTGTGATAGATGGAAAGGTTATTTTGGAGATAAAAGCCGTGCCATTTATAGGTAAGATAGAAGAAAAGCAGGTTTGGTCGTATTTAAAAGGATCGCCTTATAGGCTTGCGCTCTTGGCAAATTTTGGGGGTAAGGATATTGAGATTAAAAGGATTGTTTATGATACGGCGCGTGATAATGGTCCGCGTGAGTCTGCGTCCAGTCAGCGCGAGTCAGCGTTGCTGGATAAGGAACGGGATAGCACCGGAAATTTTTTGGTTCAACAGGAATTTCTTCGTCCTGTTTCTCGGCGCGAAGCGTATCTCGCCGATATTACGTATGGCACGAATCATGAGTTCGGTTTTGATTATTTAAGGGATAATTTGGCATATGGCCTGACCGATCAGGTTCAACGCGGCCATCACTACGGCATTATCGATGAAGTTGACAGTATTTTAATCGACGAAGCGCGAACGCCTTTGATTATCGCTGCTCCCGACGCGCAATCGAGCGAATACTACAAAACCTTTGCCCGCGTCGTTACGCATCTTAAAAAAGACGAGGATTACACGGTTGATGAGAAATTGCGGTCGTCGGCGATTACGGAGGCCGGTATTGAAAAGGTGGAAAAAGTCGTGGGAATCCATAATCTATACGCGCCCGAAAATATGCGCCTCGTGCATTACCTCGAAGAAAGTCTGCGGGCAATGGCGCTTTTCCATCGCGATAAAGATTATGTCGTAAAAGACGGGGAAGTCATTATTGTCGATGAATTTACGGGGCGCATGCTCCATGGACGGCGGTATAACGCCGGTTTGCATCAGGCGATCGAGGCGAAAGAAGGAGTGCTCGTAAAAGAGGAGTCCCGTACGTACGCGAAGATTTCCATTCAGAATTACTTCCGGATGTATAAGAAAATTGCGGGAATGACGGGAACAGCCCAAACGTCCGCCGAAGAGTTTCACAAGGTATATAGCTTGGAAGTGGTGAGCGTTCCAACGAATCAGCCGATGGCGCGGAAAAATCTTCCCGATTTTATCTTCCGGAATAAAGAGGCGAAATTAAGATCGGTAGTCGCGGAGGTGAAACAGCGTTTCGAGAAAGGTCAGCCGATCCTCTTGGGAACTCCATCCATAGAAAAAAACGATTTTCTCTCGGCGCATCTTACGCGCGCCGGAATTCCGCACGAGGTTTTGAACGCGAAGAATAACGAACGCGAGGGAGCGATCGTCGCGCAGGCGGGAAGACTTAAGGCGGTTACGGTGGCGACGAACGTCGCCGGCCGTGGCGTGGATATTATTTTGGGCGGCAACCCCTTAAATCCCGAGGAGGCAAAAAAAGTGCGGGATCTCGGCGGGTTGCACGTAATTGGCACGGAGCGAAACGAAGCGCGGCGGATAGACAACCAGTTCCGCGGCCGCGCGGGGCGTCAGGGCGATCCCGGTTCTTCGCAGTTTCTTCTCTCGCTCGATGACGATCTCCTTCGGATTTTTGGCGGCGATCGCATTAAAAGTTTAATGGAACGGTTTGATCTTCCCGAGGATCAGCCGATAGAGATGGGAATTGTTTCCAAGGCGGTGGAGCAAGCGCAAGCGAAAGTGGAAGGCGCGAACTTTGATATGCGGAAACACCTTCTTGAATATGATGACGTGTTAAACAAACAGCGCGCGTCCATTTACCGCAAGCGACAAGAAATTCTTCAAAGCATGAACCGCGATACGTTGGCGCTTATTATTTTCGAGGCGGCGAGCGGTTATTTCGACGGCGTGGCGCAGAAGCTTTTCGGCGACGAGGAAACGTTTACGGGAGAAAATACGGACGAGCTTAAAAAGCTGTTTGAAGAATCCGTAATCGCGACTAAGGAACAGCCGTTGCCCAAAGAGCCGACCCGCGAAAGTATCCGTGAACTTCTTACGAAGCGAAGCGTTGAAGTGACGGTTGATCCGCAGACGTTGAACAGGGTATTGAGCATTCTTGATTTGCTTTGGATGACGCATCTTGAAGACTTGGAGGCGCTTTCCGAATCAATCGGTCTTCGCGCGTATGGCCAACGGGATCCGCTTGTCGAGTACCGGCGCGAGGCGCACAACTTGTTCAAAAATTTTTGGGGCAATTTTAACACGTGGATATTCACGAATTTATTTAAACTGGCGAGTTTGCAGGCGGCCTCCGGTGTGGCAACGGCGAATCCTTCACCGCGTCCGGCGATGGTAGTGGCGGGAAATCAACCAAGTTCCGGAAAAACAGTAGGCAGAAATGATCCGTGCCCGTGCGGTTCAGGAAAAAAGTATAAAAAATGTCATGGTAGTTAAAATAAAAGGCTCCCTATGGAGGGGGAGCCTTGCGATCGATGAATCGGTAGCCGATCGCGAGAATCGCGAGACCAACGATGAGAGTCGGCCAACGCGGAGTGATCTGGTGAGTCCCGAGATAGATGGTCAACGCGCCCACCGTAGGTCCAAAAGCGAACTTAAAGAGTTTCATGACAATCCTCCTATGTTGCATATAGTATAGCATGTCTCCAGAATATGTCAAGTATCCCTGCGGGCATGCTAACAAATGGAAAAAATGCCACGGCAAGTAACATGAAATACAACAAATTAATAAGGGATAAAATTCCGGAGTACATCAAAAAGAAAGGTGGAGTACCGGTTACGCACATCGCGAATGAAGCGGAGTACTGGGAGAAATTAAAGGAAAAACTGGGTGAGGAAATTGAAGAATTCAAAAAAGACGAAAATGCCGAAGAGCTCGCCGATATTCTTGAAGTGGTTGACGCGATTGTAGATTACAAAGGATTCGACAGAACCGAGATCGAGAAGATCAAAGAAAAGAAAGTGGAAGAACGGGGTAAATTCAAAGAGCGAATTATTTTGGATGAATCCTAATTGGTGCGCGGTTGCGGCAATAAGTAGGTGTGGTATACTGCAATCAATATGAAGATCGGCTTCGGCATATTCTCAATTGCCATGCTTGTCCTTCTTAGCTTTATCGCTATCGGGGTTTTCGGTTTTATGCCGGTTAACCACGAGAATCAGCATACCGGCTGTATCGCCGCGCTTTCCGGTCAGGCGGCTTGCCCCAAAGATGATCCTTTCGGATTTATCAATTTCCACGCCAATGCCTTGAGGGGATTTTCGAACGGGTTGGTGAGCGGTTTCGCGGCTCTGGCTTTTCTTTCGTTGTTGTTTATTAGTTTAGCCGTTCTTACGGTTTCTTTGTCTTACGCGTTCTCGTTTTTCGCGTTTCGCGAATACAAAGAGCGTTTGGCAGAGAGGATCTTTCTTGGCACGCAATCCTATATTCGCTGGCTTACTCTCCGTGAACGTGGAGATGCCGCCCTTTTAGCATAGGTTTCCCGCAGTAGACCTTTTTTCTGGTCTCATGGATTTTTGGTTGCGGGAAACTTTTGTTCAAAGGGCGGTTTTTATTTGTGTTCTTAAATTAAATTATCTCAATGAAAAATTACACACACATTATTGTTTGGGCAGGAATCATTATCGTTGTTATCGCGGGGCTTTCTTTCGCGTCAAAACGTTCCGAACCGGCCAATATCTCCGATTCATTTGGGAGCGTTTCAAGCTCGCTTTCCGCTCCGGAGACAGTGTTCGACTTTGGAACGATTTCCATGGCGCGCGGAGTGGTTAGTCACGCTTACTCGATAAAAAATAACGGCACCGAGCTGGTGGCGTTGAGTAAATTGTACACATCGTGCATGTGTACCAAGGCAAGTTTATCTTTTGGCGGAAAGAAAATCGGTCCGTTCGGAATGCCGGGGCACGGATTTGTGCCGGGTTTCAGCGAAGTGTTGAATCCTGGCGAAGAAGCGGTCATTGATGTTGCTTTCGATCCGGCGGCCCATGGGCCCGCGGGCATAGGAAAAATTGAGCGATCGGTAATCCTCGAGAATAACGGCGCAACGCCGCTTGAGGTAAAATTCACCGCAACCGTCACTCCATAAATAATGAGTAAAAAATTATTAACGCTCATTGGTTTTGCCACGGTTATTCTCGGCGTTATCGCGTACTTTCGTTTTAGTAGCGGCGGGACACAGCTTTTGTGGGATATGAGTAGCGGTGGAACGTGGCTTCTACCGCTCGCGGTCGTCGCGGCGCTCATAGACAGCATTAATCCGTGCGCTTTCTCAATCCTTATTCTCACGATTGCTTTTCTCTTTAGTTTAGGGAGAGTGCGTTCGGATATCGTAAAGATAGGCGGCGCATACATTCTTGGGATTTTTGTTGTCTATGTCGCGATAGGACTGGGAATTCTTCAGGCGCTCCATCTTTTCAACACGCCACACTTTATGGCGAAAGTGGGCGCGGGGCTTTTGATTTTGTGGGGCCTGATAAATCTCATCAATGAGTTTTTTCCCTCGTTTCCGGTAAAGCTCCGTATTCCGCAAGCGGCGCATCGGATGATGGCGGAATTTATGAACAAGGGTTCACTTCCAACGGCGTTCATTTTGGGCGTGCTTGTCGGTTTGTGTGAATTTCCCTGTACAGGAGGCCCTTATCTTATGATATTGGGACTACTTCACGACCAGGGGACGTACATGAGCGGATTGGGGTACCTTATCCTCTATAACGTTATCTTCATCTTGCCGCTCGTCATCATCCTTTTTATGGCAAGCGATCGCGCGGTTTTGGAACGGGTACAGGGGTGGAAAAAAGCAAACACGCGGAAGATGAGATTATTCGGGGGTCTCGCAATGGTCGTACTGGGACTCCTTATTTATCTTCTGTAAAAAAACAATGGCTACCGAAGAAGAAAAATTTTTTGATCTTGTCGCAAAGATCCAGGAGCTCAAAAAATCAAAAGACTTTGATCTGTCGATGGAGGAGGATCTAAGCATCGCCGTGATGAACCTCGTAAGCCTTGAAGAGCATTTCTTCTTTACGGCTTCAAAGACGGGGAAAGACGAGTACTTTGATCTTATGGGCGAAGCGCGGAATATACGCAAGGCGATGCTCGCGAAGATGATCGACGCGCACGAAGGGGAGACGTGGTGTATCTCGAAACATCTTCTTGCCGCGACGATGCGACTTATCGAGGTCGGTACAAAATTGCAGTCCGACGGTAAACGCGAAGAGGCAAAGGATGTATTCGCGAATGCCTATCGAGTTTATTCGCTCTTTTGGGCGCTGCGGTTGAAGCTCGTTGATACGAAGGGAATTAAAAAGATTTCCGATGGAAAACTGAATATTCACGAGGAGGCGAAATCGGAAAAACCATGGTCGGTCGAAGATATCGTCAACAAACTCGTGGATTGTTGTGATGAATCCCGTTAGAGAAAACCAATCCCATAAGTCGCACTACGAACCATAAAAACAGGCATATGTATTCCATAAAGATCTTGCCGGGAAACAATGGAAGCATAAGTGCCTCCTGCCTCTAACGGGATGAATAAAATAATTTTCGTATCCTTGCTTGCGCTTATCGCTCTTTTGAGTATTTGGCTTTTTTGGCCGGTGCCGCCGCATCCGGAACTCAATCAATTCGCGCAGTGCTTGAGCGAAAAGGGTGTCACTATGTATGGAGCCGACTGGTGCCCCCATTGTCAAAACGAGAAAAGAGCTTTTGGAGATTCCTTCCGTTTTGTGCCATACGTTGAGTGCCCCAAGGAACCAAATCGGTGTATTGCGGCAGGCATCAACGGTTATCCAACGTGGGTGTTCGCGGATGGAACACGGTTTGAGGGAGAGCAAGGAATCCAAAAATTGTCGCAAAAAAGCGGTTGTCCGCTTGGAGAATCAAAAAATTAACCTTATGAATCTATGGAAAACGAACCGCAAAACAACATAACGGAAGATTTTCCGAGTGTTTTACCTAAGAAAGAAGGCGTGCTTTCGGCGAGCATTCTGATTTCCGTGCTGATTCTCGCCGGCGCGTGGATATATACAACCGGATTGAAGGCCGCGAATAATCCACAAAAAGGAAACGGCGCGCCTCTCTTGGAAGAAAAAGCATTACCATCCGACGGGGTTGTTTTGCCGGTTGCATGGGGTGATCTTGGGGCGAGGCTTGTCGCCGCGGGAGCGATTGATGAGAGCAAGTTCAAGGCCATGTACGATCGAAGAGGGGCTTTTCCTAATGAATACGAAAACCTGCTTCTCGAAAAAAATAACGGCAACATTAAAATCACCGGAGAGAACGCGGGTTATTTGTTGAATTTATTCTGGGCGCTCGGTTTGAGCAATAAAAATAAAATTTTAGATGAAGGACCGATGATGGATCCGCGGTACGGAAACGCGGGAGGGTTTGCATCGACCGGCGGTTGGACGCTCGCGAAAGGCGATCCGATGGATCATTATTCAATGCACGTGCTCATTCCACTTACCGAAGACGAGCAAACGCTCGTCGAACGGGTGAGTAAGAACGTTTATCGCCCCTGTTGCGACAACGCGACTTACTTCCCGGACTGCAATCACGGGATGGCGATGCTCGGTCTTCTTGAGCTTCTAGCGTCACAGGGCGTAACCGAGGCGCAGATGTACCGCGTGGCGCTTCAGGTAAATTCGTATTGGTTTCCAGAGCAGTACGCTACGATTGCGCGGTACTTTGAGTCGGAAGGCATCTCGCCACAGAGCGTTGATCCGAAAGAGGCAGTCAGCGCGGCATACTCAAGCGGTTCCGGTTTTCGCCGGATCGCGAGTTTGGTGCCGCCGGAAACCGAGAAACGCCCTAGCGGCGGATGTGGGGTATAGATAAGTATTGACGGAAAGTTATCCACACCATGTGGTTGACTAATAGCATATAGGGGTATAGGGTATAAGTAGGTCGATGCTAAATTATTAAAAACGCTTACACCCATGGTAGATCAAAAACTTAAAAAAAGAGCCATTCACCGGGCAAAGATCATTCGCGGTCAGATGGACGGACTCATCAAGGCGATTGAGAAAGAGACGTACTGTCCCGATCTACTCGAACAGTCCCGATCAATTCAAAGGTCGCTCAAGAGCCTTGATGCTTTCTTGCTCGAAAACCACTTGCGGACGCACGTGAAGCATCAAATGAATCAGAAAAGCGGAGACGACAAGGCCGTTAAAGAATTAATCAGGATATACACCTTGTCCAATAAATAGTTGGCGGCTTCGTGGCCAAGGTAAACCCAATAACACATGACTCAATTATCAAGAGGTATGACATTTGATGTGGTTTGTGGCATGGAGCTTAACCTTGAACATATTAAACACGCCATAGAGCACAAAGGAGAAAGTTACTATTTTTGCGGAGAATCCTGCAGGGATCACTTTGTCAATGATCCCGAAAAATATGTTGGCTAATTAATCAATTAATTCAAAAATATGAAACTATCAAAATTAATGCATGTTATGAGCGTTATCGTGGGGTTCGCCGGAGTGATTACATTTGCGGCCGCCATTCTTGGCGGTGCCGATAACCTTGTATTCGGGGTTACAAAAGTAGATGCCTTGCTCTGCTCCGGGATTCTTGTTCTTATCGCAATCTGGGTTCAAATTGGAACGATTCATCACATGATGCTTGAGAAGCGCGGGGAAATCATCTAATCAATTAATTAAAACTTAATCTATGGAAAACAAGATTAGATCATTAATCAAAAAATTAAGCAGGTTTGGTTTTAGCGTTAGGTCAAAAAATAAAGACCACATAGATCCAGTATGCGGGATGGAGGCATCGGGTGGTCTATTCAAAGCCGATTATAAAGACAAAAATTATTATTTCTGTTCGGATCATTGCCGGGAGAAATTCGCGGCCAATCCCGATAATTACGTGAATTAAAAATATGGATACAAAGCAGAAAACAAAGATTTTTTTCAGTGCCGTTGTCGCAATGTTATCGCTCCTGCTTTTGTATTTTCTTATCGTTACTCTCGTGTCAGGCTTCAAGTTTGCCCTAACTCAATTTTCAAGTTATTGGTATTTTTTAATCAGCTTGGCATTAGGATTTGGAATTCAGATCGGTCTATACTCTTATCTAAAACAGCTTGTGAAGAATAGCGGCGCGATTATGGGAGGCAAGACTGTGGCGGTAACGGGGACAACTTCTACGCTGGCAATGATTTCATGTTGCGCGCATTATTTGGCAAATATTGTGCCAATACTCGGTATTGCGGGTGCTCTTTCTATAATTGCTCAATATCAAATCGAGATATTCTGGGTCGGTCTTTTCTTTAATGTGTTCGGGATAGCATTTATCAGCAACAAAATCATCAAATTCAAAAAACACTTATGAAAAAAGCGATAACTATATCCATAGGAGTCTTCGCGCTTATAGGGGGCTTTCTTGTTTTCTATAACTCAGAGCCCGTTTCTAATCCGGTTCAAAATAATACGCCTGCGTCTGACATGCGACAAAAATGGGATTCAAAAACAAATGAACAGGCGAGTGTCACCGTGACCGTTACGCCGTTTGACCTCTTTGCGCAATCGAAAGAATGGAAGTTTGATGTTGTTTTAGACACTCATTCGGTTGAGCTTGATCAGGATATGACTAAAGTGGCCGTGCTTGTGGATGAGGGTGGCAAAGAATACAAACCATTACGCTTCGAAGGCGATCCCGCCGCCGGCCACCACAGAGAAGGCACCCTTATATTTGGGCAAATAACACCGGTGCCGAAAGCCATCGAGTTAAAAATCAAGAATATTGGCGGAGTTCCCGAACGTTTGTTTAAGTGGAATATGGAATAAATTTATGAATAATCACAATCACGAACTGCAGGAAAATTTGGCGACAGTTTACACTTGCCCCATGCACCCTGAAATCAGGCAGGACAGACCGGGTATGTGTCCCGAATGCGGCATGAGTCTTGTGCCCGCTAAAAAGTCCGCCAAAGGCGGACTTACCTCGGGCGGAAAAAAAATGACGGGTAAACATGCCGGGCACAGCACGGCAATGTTTCTTCGAAAATTCTGGGTAAGCTTGATTCTCACAATTCCGGTTGTACTCTATGCCGATGTGTTTAACACGATCTTTAAATGGTATTTGCCAGAGTTTCCTGGCATGGAATATATGCCGCTTTTGCTTGGCTCAATTGTTTTTTTCTATGGCGGATGGATTTTTCTCGCCGGTGCGTGGATAGAGATTCGCGGACGCTTGCCCGGCATGATGACCTTGATCGGTATCGCGATTTCGGCGGCTTACTTTTGGAGCATCTACGCGGTTTTTGCAGGCGCGGAAGCTTTGTTCTGGGAACTGACGACTCTTATTACCATCATGCTGCTTGGCCACTGGATCGAAATGCGGGCGGTTTCCGGCGCGCAAGGCGCATTAAAAGAACTTTCAAAACTGCTTCCTGATACTGCTGAAGTTATTCGTAACGGTAAAATAGAAACAATCGAACTTTCTGAGCTTAAGGAAAATGACGTGGTCTTGGTGCGGCCGGGAAGCAAAATTCCGGCAGACGGAAAAGTCATAAACGGTGAATCTGATGTGAACGAATCGATGGTGACTGGAGAATCAAAGCCAGTGGCTAAGAAAGATGGTGATGCTGTTATCGCCGGCACGATCAATGGCGACGGAGCGCTGAAGATCAGTGTCTCAAACATCGGGGAGAAAACATTTCTTGCAGGTGTAATGCGTTTGGTTGCCGAGGCGCAGGCTTCTAAGTCGAGATTGCAGATTCTCTCGGATCGTGCGGCCTTCTATTTAACGATAGTTGCCGTTGGCGGAGGTTTGATTACGCTAATTGCCTGGCTACTTTCTGGCGCAGAAGTTGGCTTTGCGGTAGCACGACTTGTGGCAGTGCTCGTCATTGCCTGTCCACACGCGCTCGGTCTTGCAGTGCCGCTTGTTGCTTCAATTTCTACAACAAAAGCGGCGCAAAACGGCCTTTTGGTAAAGCAACGGCTTGCTCTTGAAGCGGCAAGAACAGTCAACATTGTGCTTTTCGACAAAACAGGAACGCTTACCAAGGGTGAATTCGGAGTCGTTGGAATATGGAATATAAATGGCCACAGTAAAGATGAGGTCTTAGAATTAGCAGCTTCTCTTGATGCCTTATCAGAACATCCGATCGCAAAAGCTGTGGTTATGGAGGCAAAGAAACGAGAGCTCTCGTTTAAAGAGCTAAAAAAATTTGAAGCATTAAAAGGTAAAGGAGTAAGGGCATTTATTGAAGAAAAAGAGGTTATGGTTGGCGGACCAGCGCTTCTTGAAAGCATGGGCGTTAATGTTCCGAATGAACTTACAAAGCAGGTTCAGGATGCCGGAAAAAAAGGACAGACGGTTATCTTTGTGCTTCGCGACAGAGCCCTTTTGGGCGCGCTTGCCCTTGCCGACATCATCCGTGAAGAATCACAGGAAGCGATCAGAGCGCTCAAAGCAATGGGTGTCCGTTCCGCGATGGTTACCGGCGATTCGGAGGATGTTGCAAAATGGGTAAGCCAAGCACTTAGCATCGACGAATACTTTGCTCGTGTGTTGCCCTCGGAGAAGTCAGAAAAAGTGAGAGAACTTCAAAGGCGCAACATGAGAGTCGCTATGGTGGGCGACGGCGTGAATGACGCGCCGGCCTTGACTCAAGCCGATCTCGGTATCGCGATCGGCGCGGGGACGAATGTTGCCATTGAGTCGGCAGGAATTATTCTGGTCCGCAATGATCCGCGGGATATTGTAAAAATAATCAGATTGTCTCAGATGACGTATTCAAAGATGATCCAAAATCTTTGGTGGGCGGCTGGCTATAATATCATCGCATTGCCACTGGCGGCCGGCGCCCTCGCCTTTAAGGGTATATTACTGGATCCGGCGATTGCGGCAGTGTTTATGTCGGCAAGTACGGTGATTGTCGCCGTGAACGCCGTTCTTTTAAGACGGCAGAAGTTGTAGAATGAGATGTGATGCGTTCAGGAATTTTTTGTGATATCCATTTATGAGCAATCTTAAAAAGATAAAAAATTTTGAGGATCTTGCGCGGACTCCGCTTCGCAAGCTTGCGTTTCAAATGATAGAAGCGGGAATTGCCGCGATTGACACAAAAACGTCGGTGCGCTCGGCCGTACGTTTTGAAGGAGATGTTCTTATGGTTAACGATAAGAAGATTCGGATCCATGAAGGTGGGCGCTTGTTCGTCGTAGGAGTCGGGAAGTGCTCGCTTGAAGCCGCCGCGGCGCTTGAAGAAATTTTAGGAGATCGCATCACGGCGGGTATTGTTGTGGATGTGCACGATGGGGAGCTTAAAAAAATAAAAGCGTATGCAGGTGATCATCCTTTTCCGTCACAAAGGAACGTTGACGTTACGAAAGCTATGATCGATCTTCTCCGCGATGCTCGCGAAGATGACGTGGTTATCGCGATTGTTTCGGGAGGCGGATCAACACTTCTCTGTCAGCCCCAGAATATGACCTGCCAGGACGAAGCGTTTATTGTCGAGCACCTTTTCAGAGAAGGGGCTACCATACAAAAGATTAATACCTTGCGGAAGCACCTCTCTCTTGCCCGGGGAGGTTATTTGGCGAAATATGCTTATCCCGCAACCGTTGTCTCCCTTATCTTTTCGGATGTGCCCGGTAATGATATTCGAGCCGTTGCTTCGGGTCCGACAGTGCGTGATCTTACGACGATTGCCGATGCGAAAAAAATCGCTGAAGAATTCGGCGTTCGACAAGTAAGCCATTTGAGCGGATTTGATCTCATAGAGACACCGAAAGAAGAAAAATATTTTTCGAAGGTACACAATTTTCTTATTGTTTCGAATATCGTGGCGCTTCAGGCTATGGCGGCTATTGCGGAGCAGAACGGATTTAATCCCGTTATCTGCGGTAGCTGTATCTTTGGAGAAGCACGTGTTATCGGCGAAGGCATCGTAAAGCAACTTGGCACGTTTAGCGGCAAAACAGCTCTTCTTTATGGCGGAGAAACTACGGTTACGATGAAGGGAAACGGTAAAGGAGGACGGAATCAGGAGTTGGCGCTTTCCGCTCTGCGATTTATAAAGAATAATCAACTTGTCGTCTCTTTCGCTTCGGATGGTAAAGACAATTCCGAATTCGCGGGCGCTTTGTGTGATATAATAACTAAAGAGAATGCCGCCTTACGCGGGTTCGATCCCGAAGAATATCTCGCAAGAAACGACGCGTATCCTTTCTTTCGCGAAGTAGGTGATTACTTTTTAACGGGAGATACCGGATCGAATGTTTCCGATCTTATTATTGCGCTTAAGGAATAAAAATTACAACTATGAAATTTACTAAACTGTTTGAAGAAGTCGGTATTAAAGATGTCGGTCTTGTCGGAGGAAAAAATGCCTCGCTCGGAGAGATGATACGCACCTTGAAATCCAAAGGTGTGCCGGTGCCTTCTGGTTTTATCGTGACCGCGGAGGCTTATTTTTATTTTCTTAAAGCAACCGGACTCGATAAATTTATCCGAACAACACTCAAAGATTTAGATACAAAAAATTTAAAAGAATTGCATCGTTGCGGTTCGGCGATCCGAAACGCGATCATACGCACGGAATTTCCGAAAGATTTACAACAAGAAATTATAATGGGTTACCGCGGGCTCGAAAAACGCTACGGGAAAAACGCGGATACGGCGGTGCGTTCATCGGCGACTGCCGAAGATTTGCCGGGTGCCTCTTTCGCCGGTGAGCAGGAAAGTTATCTTGGTATTCGCGGCGAGCGTGAAATTCTCCGCGCCGTCCGCGCCACCATGGCTTCGCTTTTTACCGACCGCGCCATTTCCTATCGCGAGGATCGCGGTTTTGATCATTTTAGAGTAGGACTTTCGGCGGGTGTTCAAAAAATGGTGCGTTCGGACAAGGCGTGTTCGGGGGTGATGTTCAGCTTGGACACCGAATCCGGCTTCCCGAACGTTGTTCTTATCAACGGTTCGTGGGGTTTAGGTGAAATGATCGTGAAGGGCGAGGTGACGCCTGATGAGTTTTTTGTCTGGAAAGAAGGATTGAAGCGGAACGTTTCGCATCCCATTATCGAAAAGAAATTGGGCGTGAAGTTTCACAAGATGATTTACCATCACGGCAAGGCGATTCAGCAGACAAAAATCATATCTACTACGGTTACCGAGCGTGACTCATTCGTGCTGACCGACAAAGAGATTGCAAAGCTCGCTCGTTGGGGGGTCATTATTGAAAAGCACTATACCAACCACTACAAGAAGTGGATGCCGATGGATATGGAGTGGGCGAAAGACGGCGTAACGGGTGAGCTTTTTATCGTGCAGGCGCGTCCAGAGACGATTCACGCCGGGCGTGATTTTTCGAAATTGAAAGAATATATTTCTCTTGAGAAGCGGATTCCAATAGTGGCGGGGGCATCCGTGGGATCAAAAATCGCAACAGGCAAGGCGCGGGTGATTTTAGACGCGAAACACATCGGTGAATTTAAGAAAGGCGAAGTTTTGGTCACTGATATGACCGATCCGGATTGGGAACCGATCATGAAAATCGCATCCGCAATCGTAACCGATAAGGGTGGCCGCACTTCGCATGCCGCAATCGTTTCTCGCGAGCTTGGAATTCCCGCGGTAGTGGGCACGGAAAAAGCAACGAAGCTCATAAAAACCGGTGACTTGATTACTGTGGATACGACCGGTAGCGCCGGAAGTATCTATAAAGGATTCCTTAAATTTAAAGTTGTTGAACATGACCTAAAAAAAATCCCGCACCCCAAGACGAAAGTGATGGTAAATGTGGCGATTCCCGATAGCGCGTTCGAACATTCGTTTTTGCCGAATCAAGGCGTGGGTCTTGCCCGCGAAGAATTTATCATTGCGTCGAAAATGGGAGTGCATCCGATGGCGCTTTTAAACATGAAAAATGTCAATCCTGCCGTGCGGCGCGCGATAGAGATGAAAATGCGCGGCTGGAAAGATCCCAAGCAGTACTACATAGACAATCTTGCGTTCGGGGTCGCGAAGATCGGCGCGGCGTTTTATCCGAAGCCCGTGATCGTGCGCTTCTCGGACTTCAAAACAAACGAGTACCGCACGCTTTTGGGCGGTGAGCAATATGAACCGCAGGAAGAAAATCCGATGCTTGGCTGGCGTGGCGCTTCGCGGTATTACGATCCGAAGTTCATCGAAGCGTTCGCGCTTGAATGCAAAGCCGTCAAAAAAGTTCGCGAGGATATGGGACTCGTGAACGTAATTCCGATGATTCCGTTCTGCCGCACCGTGGAAGAGGCAAAGAAAGTAATTGCGGTTATGGAGAAAAACGGTTTGAGTCGAAAGAAAGACAGAACGCTCAAGGTTTACGTGATGTGTGAGATCCCTTCAAATGTTATTCTGGCGGACGAATTCCTAAATATTTTCGATGGAATGTCCATTGGATCCAATGATTTAACACAACTTACGCTGGGGCTTGATCGGGATTCGGGAATTGTAACCCGCATCGCGAACGAGAATAACCCGGCGGTTAAAAAACTCATCTCCGATGTGATCAAAAAATGCCGCGCGAAGAAAAAATACATCGGTATCTGCGGCCAGGGGCCCTCGGATTATCCCGAATTCGCCGAGTTTTTAGTGAAAGAGGGGATAGAGAGCATTTCGCTGAATCCCGATACGGTGGTGAAGACGACTATGGCGATTGCGCGAGTGGAGAAGGGGAAATAGCCAGTAGAGGAACGCATGATGGATCTGCGGTCTTTCAATTCTCGCGGAGTTGTGCCATACTGTAAGCATGACTGACGTTGCAGAAATTCAAAAAGTTATCAGGCCGCTTCTTGAGCGCAATGATGTTGTTTTTGCGGGGGTTTTCGGTTCGTTTGCGCGCGGAGAAGCGAATGAGGCGAGTGACATCGACCTCTTGGTTCGGTTCCGAAGTCCCAAAAGCCTTCTTGAGATTGTGCGATTAGAACGCGAACTCACTGCGCTTACCGGACGGAAGGTGGAAGTGGTAACTGAAAAATTTCTCCATCCCTACATTGCGGGATCGGTGCGTCGCGATCTCCATCCTCTCTATGGAAAAGGATAAGGTATACGTTCGGCACATACTTGATTCCATCTCTATAATAGAGGGCTTTATCGCGGGAATAACGTACGAAAAGTTTGCGGAAAATAAGTTGCTTCAAAATGGCGTTATTCGAGAACTCGAGGTAATCGGTGAGGCATCAAAGAAGCTTTCCGACGAATTTAAGGAGTCACTTCCGGGAATCGAATGGAAAAGCATCGCGGGAATGCGCGATAAGCTCATTCATGACTACTTTAGCGTTGATTTAGAAGCGGTGTGGAAAACCGCCACAAGCGACCTCCCGCCCCTCAAGGAGATTTTGTCTCAAAGATCTGATGGTTAGTTTTTCACTTCTCTTTTGGATTGTTGCGGGGGGACAATGATATTTCTTTGAATCCCGATACAGTGGTGAAGACGATCATGATGCTTTCGAGAAAATGAAAATGTGGACATAATATAAGTTAACATGTCTAAATCACTAGAGGATCTTAAGGGAAAAGAGCTTTTGAGATTTGAAAGCGCGAAAGAGAAGGAATCTACAAAATTTGACAATATAGTTTTTGTAGCTGCGACAGGAACTTTTGTTCTCTCAATTAACTATATAGTTGGCATCAAGACCAACTATCTGCATTACCATTCGTTTCTGGTTCTTGCGTGGATTTTTCTTCTGACGGCGATTATAGTGCACGCAGATGGGTATCGTGAATCTGTAATTTACCACCAGGACTTTATTGACAAGTTAAATAAATGGAATGCCAATCATTATCAAGCATTATCAAGATCCTTTCCCGGCTACTGACACACATAAAATGAAGAAAATAAAAAGGATGAGTGACTGGTCTTTTTACTTACTTATACTGGGGCTACTTTTTTTAACCGCATTTGCGGCGATTAATTTTCTCATTCAAAATAATACCAATTTTTATCAGTGATGAAACTCGCATTTTTTGAAATCGAGGGATGGGAGGAAAAAATTATCCACGAAGCGTTTTCTGATGCGGATGTTTTCGTGACAAAAGATAAGGTAACAGCGCTCTGCTTGCCCGACACGCGAGATTTTGAGATTCTTTCGGTATTCGTGGACTCGAGAGTTGATAAGGCGGTTTTGGATTGCTTCCCGAACCTGAAGTTCATCGCCGCGCGCTCCACCGGCTATGATCATATAGATGTCGCCGAGTGCAAGGCGCGTGGAATCTCCATTGCCTATGTGCCCGGCTATGGGGATAATACGGTTGCGGAGTTTGCCTTCGGCCTCATTCTCGCGCTTACGAGGAAAATTTATCAGGGCATTGATCAGATAAAAGAAATAGGTTCGTTTTCACTTGCGGGGCTCCGTGGCACGGATCTTAAGGGAAAAACCATCGGCATTGTCGGTACGGGAAGGATCGGAAGGGAGATGGCGAAGATCGCGCGCGGTTTTTCGATGAAGATCGTCGGGTATGACCCGTTTCCTGATGAGAATTTTGCCCGTGAATCAGGTCTTGAATATCTAAGCTTGGAGGGTCTTCTGGGTATCGCCGATATTATTACGCTACACTGTCCCTATAATCAAAATACGCACCATTTAATACATAACGGCAATATTCATCTTGTAAAAAAGGGCGCGTATTTGGTGAACACCGCACGCGGCGCGATCGTGGAAACTGAAGCGATTGTCGGGGCGCTCAAAGAGGGCATTCTTGCGGGCTACGGCGCCGACGTACTCGAAGAGGAGGGGGAAACCAAAGACGAGCTTACCATTTTGGCGCTTGGCCACCCGCATGAAGAGGAGCTCAAGACCATGCTCCGGAACCATATTTTGATGAAAATGCCCAATGTCTTGATCACGCCGCACAATGCTTTTAACTCGCAGGAAGCGCTTGAACGGATTTTGCATACGACGATTGAGAATATCCGTGGCTTTATGGAAGGAAAACCTGTGAATCTTGTTCAATGAGAGTTAAGGATATTACTGTTCGAGAAATTTTCGATTCACGAAGTGGGCCGACGATTGAGGTGCGCGGCAGGAATCCATTGATTTCGGCGTCGGTGCCTTCGGGGAAAAGCAGAGGAAACCGCGAGGCAAAGGTTTTTTCGTTTCGAGAAGCTTTTCTGGGCATAAAAACGATCGTAAAAAATCTCGGTGGGAGGAATTTCCAATCGGTACGCGACTTGGACGAGGCACTTCTTCGTTTGGATGGTACGGCGAACAAATCGAAACTTGGCGGCAACGTAACTCTTGCGGTTTCGATGTTCGGCGCGCGGATGCTTGCCGCGGAGCGTGGCAAGGAAGTGTGGCAAGTATTGCGCGAGGAATTCTTTAAAGGCGCGAAAGACGTTCCGCCGCTTATTTTCTCGAATCTTATAAACGGAGGGGCGCACGCGGCAAATAATCTTGATATTCAGGAGTATATGGTTGTTGTTCACCCCGTTAGAACGAGCTCTAATGGGGTAAAATCCGGGAAATCGGTTGCGGAAGATATACAGGCGCTCATCCGTTTTTATCGGGAGCTCGGAGATCTTTTTAAAAAAACGCGGAAGATACAAAATATTCCAATCGGCGATGAGGGCGGGTATTCCCTGAATTTCAAAAGCAACTTCGAACCAATCACGGTCTTGGAAAAGCTCGTTAAAAAATTTCATCTCGAAAGCCGTTTTGGTTTGGCGCTCGACGTTGCGGCGAGCGGATTTTTAAAAAATGGAGAATATTATTTTAGCGGTAAACGGTTTTCTTCCGAACAGCTCGCCGCGGAATATCTGTGTTATTTCAAGAAGTCAAAATTTCTTTTCTCCGTTGAGGATCCCTTTGCGGAACGTGACGCGCAGGGATTCGCTCTTTTGCGGGAGAAATTGCCGGATGCGTGGGTGGTGGGAGATGATTTGACGACTACGAATCCAACAACGATTCAAAAATACGCGCACGAGGGAGTAATAAATGCCGTGATCATTAAGCCGAATCAGATCGGAACGATAAGCGAGGCTTGTAAGGCTATTGCGGTTGCGAAAAAACATGGATTAAAGACCATTGTTTCGCACCGGTCGGGCGAAACGGAAGATTCTTTTATTACCCATCTTGCAAAAGCCGGAGGCGCGGATGGAGTAAAAATTGGCGCGCCGATCCGGGAACGGATCTCGAAATTTAACGAACTTGCGCGAATTTACTAAATAATTATTCCTATGAAAAAAATTATACTTGGTGTAATTATTTCGATTGTTTTTATAGTTATAGGAGGTATTTTATTACTACAGAGAAGCGTATCGCCATCACCCAAAGAAAAAATTTATGTGGCGGTCGAAGGCGACGGGAAGATTGCGGTCATTGACGCCGCAACGCGGAAGATCATAAAAAATATTGATCTTTCTTTAGAACACGAAGGAGGAAGACTAATCTATGCGCCGCACAATGTCCAGGTCGCGCCGGACGGGAAAAGCGTGTGGGTGACGGCAAATGTTGGGAAACATGAGGGACATTCCGCATACGTGCCCTTCCGCGCGTATGCGCACGGCAATGAGGATACGGGGGAGATGAGAGCGGAACTTGATCAGGTAATCGTAATTGACCCAGTCAAAGATGAAATCGTAGAGCGGGTTCCTGTTACCGTAGGCAACCTTGCTCATGTCGCTCTGGATCCGAAAAGTGAGAACGCGTACGTGACCGCAGGGAAAGGCGGTTATTTCTTTAGGATCAATACAAAAACTTATAAAGCAGAGGCGGTATTTCGATTTGATGCCGAAAGCGAGCCGCACGGCTTACGTATCAATCCGGCTGGTCGCGTTGCATACATCGCGCTTCTCAAGGGAAAGGCGCTCGCAAGCCTTGATCTTTCCACGAATCAACTTCATAAATTACGGCTTAGCGGGCAGGCTGTACAGGTTGGCGTCACGCCGGATGGAAAGTTTTCTTTTGCTTCTCTCTATGATGAGAAAAAACTTGCGATATTTCCAGAGGATTTTGTATCCAGGATTAAGATTAAAACGAGTGAGCCCTTGGAAAATTTTTTACGTTACGTTGTATTGCCAAAGAGCGCGCGGGGTCCGATTCAAATGTATCCTACGCCTGATTCAAAATTCGTTTATCTTGCCGATCAGGGATATTACTTTAACCAGCCGGAGGGTGAGTGGGTGTATAAAATAGATCTTGAAGCGGGCAAGGTAGTTAAAGAAATTAAAGCAGGCAGAGCGCCTCACGGCGTGGTGGTATCAAAAGACGGAAGCTATGTTTACGTGACCAATCTCTTAAGCGGTGACGTATCCGTAATCGATACGGTAACCGATAGTGAAGTTGTACGTATTCCAGTCGGCAAGGAGCCAAATGGCATAAGCATCTGGAATAAAAATCTCGGCGGAACGCCGTGAAAGGTCGAAATTACAACGCTTAATGAATATGGTTACCAATAACATGGCACAGTTCGAAAAAAACACGCTTGGACTTCTCCGTATCACACTCGGTTGGCTTTTCTTTTACGCCGGTATTACGAAAGTAATCGATCCCGCGTGGTCGGCGGCGGGGTACCTTCGGGGCGCAAAAACATTTGTACCGTTCTATCAATGGCTCGCGAGCCCGAGTGTTATCCCTGTCGTGAATTTTATGAACGAATGGGGACTTACGCTTTTGGGAATTTCCCTTATTTTGGGAATCGGTGTGCGGTTTTCGTCGGTTTTAGGCGCAATGCTTATGGTGCTCTATTACCTCGCGCTTCCGTTTCCGATGCCGAATGCTCACGCGTATATCGTAGATGAGCATATCGTTTATATTTTTGTCCTGCTGTACTTCGCGGCTCATCGCGCGGGGCGCGTGTGGGGACTTGAAGAATGGTGCGCCAACCTTCCTTTGTACAGGAAATATCCCAATCTTCGATCGTGGTGGGGATAGGATTTTCTCTAGGAAATAAGGGGGCTTTATGTTTCCTTGCAATTTTATCTTGACTGGTGTATAATGGATTCATTGTAAGTTTCTCGAGCGTTTTCCCTTGCTGATTGAATTGAGGTGTAGGGAGACCCAAACAACGTTAGTTTAATGGGGTACAAGCGAGGAGAAGAGGTCGCCTTACAAGAATACAATTAGTAGTAAATGGCTAAAAAGTTATATGTAGGCGGTTTGTCTTACAGCACGAGCCAAGAAACATTGAAAGACGCTTTCGCCAAAGCCGGAGCCGTTGAGTCCGCGACAATTATCATTGATAAAATGTCCGGTCGCTCAAAGGGTTTTGGATTTGTTGAAATGACTTCAGATGATGAAGCTTTGAAAGCGATCGATATGTGGAATGGCAAAGAGCTGGACGGCCGCACGTTAACCGTTAATGAAGCTCGCCCGATGGAGCCTCGCGCTCCTCGGAGTGGTGGTTTCAATAACCGAGGCGGTGGTGGAGGAGGTGGAGGTGGCTTCGGTGGCGGTCGACGTGACAACTGGTAATCCCAGTCTGAAAAACACCCCCCGCGCAACGGGGGGTGTTTTGTTTTAGATCTGACTTGGGTACCTCGCGAATTCTTTAGGCGTGGATCTCGAAGAACATTTTCGGCACACTATGGACAAATATTATGGAAGATATAAGAATCGTTTTGAGAAAAAGTAATTTCTCGATAGGTTGACAAAGCGTGAATTCTTTGTAATAATTTAAAAAATAGACGGAACGATTCGTAGGGAGAAAAGTATGAAACCTTGAGTTTCGCAATCCCCATTCGGTGTGGGGATTTATTACATTTTTATGGCATCGATTCGAAATATCGCGATTATAGCTCACGTTGACCACGGGAAAACCACTCTTGTGGATGCTTTACTTCGCCAATCAAAAACGAAATTGGGGAAAAATTTTTCCGGAAGAGATCTTATTATGGACAGCAACGAGTTGGAGCGCGAGCGTGGCATTACGATTTTTTCAAAAAATGCTTCGATTAAGTGGAATGACGTGAAAATAAATATTATCGATACTCCCGGACATGCCGATTTCGGCGGAGAGGTGGAGCGTGTGCTTACGATGGCGGACGGTTGCCTCCTTCTCGTTGACGCGAAAGAAGGTCCGATGCCGCAGACGCGCTTTGTATTGAAGCGGGCTCTTGAGCGGCATCATAAGATTATCGTAGTGGTGAACAAGATCGATAAACCCGATGCCCGGCCCAAGTATGTACTCGATAAGACTTTTGATCTTTTCTTGGAGCTTGGGGCTCCGGATCATCTTGCCGATTTTCCCGTAGTTTATGCTTCGGCAAAAAACGGTAAAGCAGGTCTTACGGCTGATCTTCACTCAATGACCGACATAACACCCATATTTGACGCGATCGTGGAACATGTTCCCGCGCCGACCGGTGACCCCGAAAAATCGTTACAGATGCTTGTTACAACCATTAGCGGAGATGATTTCAAGGGACGGATCGCGACGGGAAGAGTTTATAACGGAATCTTGCGGGCGGGTTCGGAAGTGGCGCACATATCAAGGACCGGCGCGATAAAAAAATATCGACTGGTATCGGTTATGACATTCGAGGGATTAGAACGTATAGATACGAAAGAGGTTTACGCGGGGGATATCGCCGCGTTTTCTGGGATTCCGGATATCACGATCGGAGAAACAATCGCCGATCCCGCCGCTCCCTTGGCGTTGCCGCTTCTTGCTATAGAAGAACCGACCGTTAAAATGAATTTTGCCGTTAATAATTCTCCTTTCGCGGGTAAAGACGGTGTTTACACGACGTCTCGGCAAATTCGCGAACGATTACACAAAGAGCTGGAATCGGACGCGGCATTACAAATAGAAGATGCCCAGAGCGGCGAGTGGATTGTATCGGGTCGTGGTGAATTACATCTCGCGATTTTTATAGAGCGATTACGGCGTGAAGGATATGAATTTCAGGTTTCTCGTCCGCAGGTTATTTTAAAGGAAGTGAACGGGAAGCGTCACGCTCCGTTTGATCAGGTTTTTATTGAAGTTCCCGAGGCATATGCCGGAGCGGTAATTCAGAAATTAGGTGGTAGACAAGGTGAATTGCGTGAGATGCAAACCGAGGGAGGCATTACGTATATGGAATTCGTGATACCGACGAGAGGACTTTTCGGATATCGCAACGAATTTCTTACCGATACGAAGGGATTGGGTATTTTACACAGTGCTTTTTTTGAATATAAAGCGGATTCGCGAGAGTGGCGTGAACGCGAACAAGGCTCGCTTATTGCCCACGAAACTGGCATCACGCGGTTGTATGGACTTTTGAATGTTCAAGATAGGGGAGTTCTTTTTGTGGGACCGGGAGTTTCCGTGTACAAGGGGCAAGTTGTCGGTCAGCATGCCCGCAATAATGATCTTACAGTCAATGTATGCAGAGAAAAAGAACTTTCAAATATGCGTTCGAAAAACGACGGTTCAGCCGATCATTTTGATACGCCAAAAACAATGGGGCTCGAAGAGGCGCTTGAGTATATTTCCGACGATGAATTAGTAGAAGTAACTCCCAAGAATGTCCGTATTCGTAAGATGGTGCTCGATAAAACCGAAAACCGAAGGAATGCGCTTGGGATTAAAAGTTAGCCACTTCGTTTTGTTGCAAAATTTAGGGTCTTTGCTACTCTAAAAGTAGCAGTTTCGGTATTAACGTTTTTGGGGAACCGTGGAGGCGTGTATGATTCGTTGTGCTTGCGCGCGGTCAAACAATCTGGGAGATTGTATCGAAAACGTTCGGCGAAAGTTTCCCGACGGTCAGATGTTCGTGTTCAGTCCTCGGCGTTCCGAAGAGCGGGGGCCATGTTCGGAGTGTCTCTGTAATCCCGGCAGGCGACATCACTTGGGTTGCCCAAGGGAGCGTTGTCCGCGTTGCGGAAATTTCGAATCAGGATGTCATTGTCGCAGTATGCGAGTTGATGCCCGTGAAGAGCGAGTTACCGCCTAACTCTTTTCGCTTTTTTAATCAAAACAAAAGGAGCTTCGGCTCCTTTTTTGCCGGTTCTTCCGCATATTTTCGAACGGAAACCTTCTTATTATCTTTTTGGGTGCTGGGGTTTATACTTAAAGAATGAAAAAAAGAAAAGTCGCCATATTCGATATTGACGGCACCATCTTCAGGTCAAGCCTTCTTATCGAGCTTGTGGATGCCTTAATCATGGAAGGAGTATTTCCGAGTAAGACCAGAAAATTTTATGTTCGGGCGCATAAGGATTGGCTTGATCGAAAAGATTCGTACGAAAAATATATCGGAGCCGTAATACGGGCTTCCGACAGAAATATCAAAGGCGTTTCCCGTAAAGATTTCTTGCGCGTTGCGCGAAAAGTGGTCGCATTCCACAAGAACAGGGTTTACCGGTACACGAGGGATTTGATCAGGGATTTGCGGAAAAAAAAGTATTATCTTCTCGCTATCTCGCATTCGCCGAAATATATCGTTGAGGAATTTGCCAAACATCTCGGTTTTGATAAAGTATACGGGCGCCTGATGGAAATCGACGATTCGGGGCGTTTTACGGGGAAGTTTTTGCATTTGGATCTGATTAAGGACAAAGCAAAGGTGGTGCGCCGCGCCGTTCTTAAGGAAAATCTGACTCTTAAAGATTCCGTGGGCGTTGGGGATACCGAATCCGATGTTTCCTTCCTTAATCTCGTGGACCGGCCGATTTGTTTTAATCCCAATTCAATATTGTATGCGCGCGCGAAGCGCAAGGGATGGGAAGTTGTCGTTGAACGGAAAGATGTTATATATAAACTGGAGTAATCGCGAATATACAAATTATAATGTAATATACGAATAAAATTCGACGTGGCAATAAAGATTTGTATATTCATGAATACTCCTATGATCACATTTGACGATTTTCAAAAAATAGAACTTCGCGTGGCGAAAGTGCTTTCCGCGGAGCGCGTAGAAGGATCGGAAAAGCTTATAAAGCTTCGGGTTGATCTGGGAGAGGCAAACCTGCCTATCGGACAGGCGGGCCTGCCTGTCGGCAGGCAGGTTGTTGCCGGTATTGGGAAGGCATACGAGCCCGAGGCGCTTGTGGGGAGACTTATTGTTGTCGTCGCGAATCTTGAGCCGCGGATGCTCTTGGGCGAGGAGAGCGAGGGGATGCTTCTTGCGGCGACGAACGAAAACGGTGAACCCGTTATTCTAACGGTAGAAAAAGATGTTCCGCCGGGGAGTGGCATACGATAAGGGCTCCAGCTTTTAGTTTTTGAGAACCGCGGTTCGCTCGCTCCTGCGGCGAGCGCCCGCTTCCTCTTCGGCACTAAAATCCGCCCATGGCGGAGCCAAGCTTTTAGTGCCTCCGAGAGTCCCGACGTACTTTTTATAAAAAACGAAGTCGGGATCCCGACTTTACGTCGGGACTTCTTTCAAGAAGAAAACTTACGCTTTGTTGCTTAAGGTAGCTTGTCCAAAGGCAAGCTTTTTGATATTTCTTTAGATTTGACTTTCTGTAAAAACTATGTTATAGTTTCTCTGTTCTTTGACAATGAATTTTTGAGGTTTTTACTCATATGAGACGAGCGTTTAGAATGCTATATTGAGCATAGCTTTTTAAACACTCGTCTCATACCGAGACGGGACTGCGTCGCGCCAGTTGCGCGATAAATTCCTATATACCACAGGAGGTATGCGATGGGATCTTCAATCGTGAGCCGTACCCTGTCGGTGCACAAGGAGCACGAAGTGCTCCTGAAGCTCGAAGCCGCAGGCTTCACCGACGAACTCGCCCAGAGAGTCATCGACTCGAAGGGTAACGACCTTGCCGCGAAAGTGGTGAGGCTCATCACGAACGGTGGCTTCGAACCGACGACGAGCCAGAAGCGCGCCCGTGAGATCATGGGACGCAACATGTTCGGCGTCGAGGAAGCGATCACGCACTTCGGGGTTACCCCCTCGAGGCAGCAGATCGCCGGCCTTTCGGAGATCCCGTGGAGCGTTGCGACGCTCGAAAGGGCCAAGGAAACGCACGTCCTCGTCGCGGTGTTCCCTCTCTCGATCCTCGAGATCCGCGGGAAGGTCGCGACACAGGCCAGCCGCTTGTTCTACGATCAGGACTGGTACAACAAGCAGGCCTTCGCCAAGGAGAAGGACGAGACGGAGTGGAAACTCGTTCGCAAGACGCCGGTCGCAAACTCGACCAGCAAGACGTGGCCGGAACAGCAGGCTCTGCTCGCGACGAACGAGGAGACGCCGACTGCCCGAGTGATGGTCTACACGATCATCGGCCATTTCCTCGCGACGGGCGAACGGCTGTTCAAGAAGATCTACGTCCGCTGTTCGGATGTGGGTTCGGACGGCTACCGTGTCCGCGTCGGCCACTTCGATTCCGACGGTCTCCACGTCGCCTACCTCTGGGTCGGCTTCCGCAATGACGACATCGGTGTGTCTGCCGCTCGGAAGTCCGAGTAGAACCTTGATCCGCCAACTGGCGGACTTGAGGGCTTGACCCTCTTGATCACCTTGAGCCTTCGGCGCGAATTTTTTTCGCAGCGCCGGAGGCTCATTTTCTTTTTATAAAATAATTTATTTGTGAATCAATATTGGTTTTGGTTAAACTAATGTATAATAGTGCGCATATGTTTACCCCGTTAGATCTTGAAAGTTTTAGCCTTCAGACCAGAGGCGAAAAGAGTTATTCAAGAGAGAAAAATAAAAACCACAGAGCATGGATCTAATGGGGTTCGAAATTATTACAAAAGACGGCGAAGCCCGGCTTGGCCGATTGTCTACGCCGCATGGCGTAGTGGAAACTCCCAGTTATGTTGTCGTGGGAACTGACGCGCATGTACGCTGTTTAGAACCCGCTGATATTCCCGAGACAAAAACGCAGATGATAATTTCGAACACCTATCATTTGTGGCGAGATTTAGGAGAAGAAGGTCTCGCAACCTATCCCGGTCTTCACGCGGAAATGGGGTGGGAGGGACCCATAATGACCGATAGCGGGGGATTTCAAGTTTTTAGCATGGGATATGGGCGAGAGTTTGGGGTTGGAAAGGTAATTCCCAGGGAAGCTCCGAAGTCGATGTTATCAGTCGGCTCTCCGATCGAAGCGTCGGAGCGCTCTAGGGAAAATCTCGTGCGTGTTACGGATTCGGGTGTTTATTTTATGGAAGGCGGTGAAGAGTTTTATCTTGACCCCGAGCTCTCCATGAGGATTCAGGAACAGCTTGGCGCCGATATTATATTCGCCTTCGATGAACCGTCATCGCCCCTTCACGATTATGCGTATACCAAAAAAGCAATGGAGCGAACCCACGCGTGGGCTTTGCGCTCGCTCGAAGCGAAAACATCTTCGCAGTTGATATACGGCATTGTCCAAGGCGGGCTCTTCGAAGATTTGCGGCTCGAGAGCGCTCGTTTTATAAACGCGCTACCATTTGACGGTTTTGCTATCGGAGGGGCCTTCGGGAGTTCGTTCGGTTCGGGGAAAGGAGACACGTTTGAGGCGCTCCGGTGGGTAACCCCTCTTCTTCCCGAAGGAAAGCCCCGCCATCTCTTGGGCATTGGGAAAATCGAGGATCTTTTTGCTGCCGTTCAACTTGGAATTGACACCTTTGATTGTGTTATCCCGACGCGAGAGGCCCGACATGGTTCGTTATGGACGGCAAAGGGACGATTTGACGTTGTTCGCGGCCGCCACCAGAACGATAATTCTCCGCTTGCGGAAGAGTGTGGCTGTTCCGCGTGCGCCGAAGGCGTGCGGAAAGCCGACCTCTACGCGCTCTTTAAAGCAAAAGACCCGCAGGCGGGGCGTTTTGCTACGATCCACAATGTGTATTTTTTTAACGATTTAATGGAACAGATACGAAATGCGATTCGCGAAGGAAGATTCTTGAATTTCAAAAATTCTTATCTTTCAAAATAATTCGAAATGTTTTGCAGCTCTTTACCCCGTTAAAGATAAGATAATACAATTATCTGTCTTGGGGCATCGATGGTCTCTCAGGGGGTTTACAAATGTGGTTTTTGTGATAATGTGTATGAAGCAATTTGGGGATGTAGTAAGTAAGGAGCATCTTTTTTGAGGAGGAGTAGGATGGAAAGTAGGGATTTTGATCGATTGGCACGAGACGTGGAACGCGGTCATCGATTCGCTTTTCGCCTGAATCCCGATTTGGCTATGGACGACATCGGACTGCTGCTCACGATGCATCACCGAGGAGAAATTCGCCTTCGGCGCGATAGCAAAGCGGACCTCGGTCTCGCCGATGTTCACGGCACGTGGACGGGCAAGCGTGAAGGGAAAGGCCACGTGGCTGTTTTTTTCAAGAAGGGCCGGCGATTTTCTATGGATGCCCTTCTCTCGGTGATCGAGAAGATTCCCGCGATTCAAAAAGTCGTCTCTATAGCCATCTGACTCTTTTTCGGAAGGATGCAAAGAAAAAGACGCCCAACACTAAGGGCGTCTTCTTTTTAATTCAACACGACGATTTCCGTGTAGGTAATTCCGACGCGGAGCGCTCCTTCTTTTGTCGGCATCCAAACATCTACAAAATTGGTCTTTCGGGGGTGCATCCTATCTTCAACGACGAATATCTTATCTCCAAAGAGTTTCGGTATTTTTACCCGAGTTTTCATAGGGAGCATGTTCGTGGCGATAATACCGTCACGTACTTTGGTTCCCGAGGCGGTAATAAAAGGGGTATCGTCAGTTTCTTCGGGAGTGCTCGAATAGGCGGTAACCCAGACGGATTGGGTCTTTTGGGTTTCAAGGGCTATCGTTGTTTCGGGATCGGCAAACATATTGCTGTTTTTTACCGCCATAAATTGCACAGGGGTGCTCGTCATCATCATTCCTCCCATGGTGGGCGAACTAAAGCCTGAAATGAAGCTTAAAAGAAGCATAAATTGTGTAATCATTAGTTTTGTGTAGGAAATTACTCAATAAAAAACGCCCCTCTCGGGGTATTCTTTATAGGGGTCATTATAGTCCAGGACAGGGAAATAGTCAACCCCGTTAGAGGCAACGCCTTTAATGGGGTCAAGAAGCCGAGGAAATATGGCAAAAAACCTTTAAAAGCGTACAATAGTAAGATATGAAAAAAGTTTTACTGCTCCTTGTGGTTCTGGGGATGATCGCATCCCTCATTTTGCCGCTCTTTGTGGGCGGGTTTTAAATACAAAGATGTTTGATTTAGTATCCTTGATCAAGGCCATCGGCTATGCCGGTATTTTCGGTATTGTGTTCGCTGAGTCGGGCCTTTTCTTTGGTTTTTTCTTGCCGGGAGATAGTTTACTTTTTACGGCAGGTTTTTTGGCGTCGCAAGGATTTTTTGATATTACCATACTCGCGTTCACGGCTTTTTTCGCGGCGGTTTTAGGAGACAGTGTTGGGTATGCGTTCGGTTATCGGGTGGGGCCGAAAATCTTCACGAGGGAGGATTCCTTATTTTTTCACAAAGACCATCTCGAGAGGGCTCGAGTTTTTTACGAGCGTCATGGCGGGAAGACGATCGTGATCGCGAGGTTCATGCCGTTTGTGCGAACGTTCGCTCCAATTGTCGCGGGTGTCGGAAAAATGCGCTATGGGACATTTCTTTTTTATAATATTTTTGGAGGAATTATTTGGGGGATTGGTATTACGAGCCTTGGATATTATCTCGGGAATACCATTCCCAATGTCGATCGTTACATTATCCCGATCGTTCTTCTCATTATTTTTTCATCGGTTCTTCCCCCGCTTTATCACCTCATGAAAGATAAGCAACAGAGAAAGAGGATCATGGATTATTTCCGTAAAAAAATTTCGAAGGTATAAAAAAATCCCGCTTGAGCGGGATTTTTTTTAGGCAATCTGGATTTACGAGCGTTAGGGAGTGGTCGTGAATGACTGTTGGCTCGAGAGCGCGGTATTGCCCGAAGCGTCTTGGGACTCGAGAACGAAGAAATACGTACTTAAAGCGGTAAGACCGCTTAATCCCAATGAGTGGCCCGTAACAAGCGTGGCGTTCAATGTCGTGCTTGCTGTTCCGAGATTCACCGGATTTACGAGTCCGTAATACATTTTGCTCGTCGCGAGTTCATCGGTTGTCCAATTGATCGTTGCCGAAGTGGAACTGACGTTTGCGAGCGTGATCCCGCTCATGACCGGAGAAGTTGTATCCGGCAAAGCGGTAGTGGTGAGAGTTTGATCCGTCGATATTCCCATGTTTCCCGTGGCGTCTTTTGATTTAACGCGGAAGTGGTACGTGGTGCTCGGCATAAGGCCGGTCAGTGCTTGCGAATGGCTTGTCACGAGCGTGATATTCAGCGTTGTGGCAAGTCCATAGGCGGTTGACGTGCCGTACTCGATTTGCGTATCAGCCGTTTCGTCGGTTATCCAGCTTACGAGAGCCGATGTCGAGCTGGTATTCGTAACCGTAATACTCGAGATAACAGGAGCGGTTGTGTCTGAAATATTGCCGGTTGTGAGGGCTTGATTCGTTGATACGGCAAGATTTCCCGCCGCATCCCGCGATCTCACTTGGAAGTGATATGTTGTGTTGGACATAAGGCCGGTAAGTGTTTGGGTGTGGTTTGTTACGAGGGCCGAATTCAACACGGTGCTTAATCCGTAGGCGGTGCTTGTGCCGTAACTTATTGTGGTATCGGCCGCTTCATTCGTAACCCAGCTTACGATTGCTGAAGTTGTCGCAACTTGAGTTGTAATGCTCGAGATAACAGGAGCGGTTGTGTCCGGCGTAGTCGTTGCATGATCGATTTTTTTATCGATGCCGGGCGGAAGAATTTGGCAGATCGGCACGATAGGACGCTCGCCGCCATGTTTACGGAGCCAACCTGGTGCGATGAGATGTCCGGGTGGTACGATGGCGCACGGCCTCCGGTCATTATCATCGTCGTCATCTTTTTCTTTAGATTTGCGATTCTTCACACTGCCGTCTTCGTTAAGACGAATTGGTTTTTCAAAAGCGAGCGGATGTCTTTCGCCCTCTTTATTAAGGAGCACGAGTGTTTTGGGACCGACATTACCGACTGTTTCAAGGCCATTCCGCTTCTGAAAACGGATTACGGCTTTTGCCGTCGCTTTTCCGTAGAAACCGGTAATGAGGCCTTCCGGATAAAGTTCCGAATCGGCGGCAAGTATCGCCTGAAGGGTTTTCACGGCGTCGCCGCGATCTCCTTGTTTTAAAGTTTTAAGGAAACTTGAAACGGTACTTTGGCGTTCTACGACTACCTTATTTAATTGCGCTTGTAAGGCTTGAATCTGTTCCGTCAGTTTTTTTATGGTTTCAAGTTGAGTTTGAATGCTTGTGGTTCCGGCTGTTTGCGCGCCCGTGTTGAACGGCATCGTAAACACTCCGAGAACGAGCATTCCCATTATGAATGCCGGTAAAAATTTTTTCATATGTAGTATTTATTTTTTGACCTTTTTGTTTTTATCTGTTAATTGTTTGCAGGGTATTAAAGACCCAACCGACCTTTGTCTGTGATATATACGCTATTCACGGGGGTATTGTTACGTCACTTTTTCACCCCGCCTCCATAAGGGACCTTTCATAGTATAATGCAAGATATTGAATATAGAAAACTCGGCTTCTGTGGGACCGCTTTCCCCTCATAGGGTTGACCCCGTTTAGAGACAACGCCTCTAACGGGGTTGACAATTTCCCAAAAAAACAAGATTGTAACATAAGAAATAATTTCGCGTATACACTATGAGTACGTACTTTTCGGAACATAATAGGTTAAATCGGCTCGCAAAGCGCATGCAAAAAGGCGATCGGCGGGCCGCGGAGGCTCTCTATGAGGAGCTTTTCGGGAAAGTATACGGTTTTTGCTTGAGCCGTGTTCGTCGGCGCCCCTTGGCCGAAGATCTGACGCAAGAGATTTTTTTAAAGCTCGTAAACCGCGTTGAAACGTTTGACAGCGCAAAGGGGAGTTTCGCCGTTTGGTTTTGGCAATTGGCGCGTAATACGGTTTTTGACCACTATCGGAAGCAGAAAGAGGTATCTTTTTCGGACGTGGGCGACGGAGAGGAAAGCGATGTGGAGCATCTTTCGGTACACAATCCTTGGCCCGCGTTTGAAGCTCGTTTTGAAAACGATCGGCTGCGCGCGTTCCTTGGAGATTTACAAGGGGATGAACAAGAACTTTTCCGTCTCCGTTTCGTCGCTGATTTGTCCTACCGTGAAATTGCCGTTCTTCTTGAAAGATCCGAGCCGTCGTTGCGAGTCGCGGTAAGTCGTCTCAAGCGGAAGATAAAAGAAAATTTTCAACATGAGATTTAAAAAACTTTTAAAACCCCACCCTGATTTTGCCGCTCGCATGAAAGCGGTTTATTTGGAAACGTTTAAGGAAAAATTTCCCGAAGCGCGCGTGGCTACGCGAGGGGCGTTCATCTATATTTTTCGCGGGGCGATGGGTGGCGTTGCGCTCATGGTTATCTTAATCGGTACATCGGTATACGCTGACCAGCAGAACGTTGGGCCCTCGAACCCCTTGTATGTTTTTAAGCGCTCGCAAGAAGCGGTCAATTTGTTTTTTGTGAGCGATGGGGAAAAACCATCCCTTCATCTGAAGCTTGCGGAGCGGCGACTCGAAGAACTTGATGAGGTTACGCGCGAAAATCCCAAAAGTTCGAAAGTTTCGGATTTAACAAAAGATTTTCGCGAAGAGATTAAAAATTCCATTACCACATTTACGAAAGATGATCGTCCCGTCAGTGCTTTGGAACAAAAAGGAGAGCGTGACGCTCGCGATGCTTCCGAAAAGAAAGAAAATATAGAGAAGGAAAAGCAATCGGGAAAAACAGATAGTGTGAAAGAAAAGCCCCGTGTTGATCTCCTTAAGTCAAAAGATCGGACAATGCTTTCGCCGGCTATTCCGATTCAGGGCAATGTTTCTTCGAGCGGAATTATGTTACCTCAACAAAACAATAAAGAGGTGGAGCATGATGGAGATACTAAAGAAGATAGGCGTGACGTGACTTCTACTCCTGTAAAAGGATTTTCGGCGCCATCTGTTCAATCTTTCAAAACAGAAGGAGAAGCGGAAGATATTACAAAGGAACACAACATTGCGCGTTTCTGTGAGTCATGGGTTCATTTGACCGGAAACAATGCGGATGTGATGCGGGAAATTATCGATGAAAATCCTGAATTTTTAGTTACCTTGAAACAAAAGTGTCCGAATATCGGGAATGGTGATTGAAGTAAGAGTTTCTCCAGGCACGAAGCGTTCTTTGGTTACCAAGGAACTCGACGGCAGTTATCGGGTGCGAGTTGACGTGCGCGCGGAAGGCGGTAAGGCGAATGATCGGCTGATTGAATTATTGGCGGAACATTTCGGTGTTTCGAAGAGTTGTGTTGCCATACTTCATGGCGTCAGATCAAAGAGCAAAAAAGTCGAGATTCTGATATAATATCCCTATGGCAATGGATATCGAAAAAGAACTCGCGGAACAGAAAGAGCTTCTTGGGAATATATATAGATCAGTCGAAAAAACGAGGAAGTATTTTATGTGGACGCTTATTGTTACGGTAGTCGTTTTCGTGCTTCCCTTGATTGGGCTTGTTTTTGTTATTCCTTTTTTTCTGAAATCTTTTTCTGCTTTGTATAAAGGTTTTTAACGTATAGCATCAATTGTCCTATGTTTATTAAGCTTTCAATTGCGGGAGGTATTATTATTGTACTGGGAATGACCGCGCTCGCGTTTGGAGGAGCTCTGCCTTTTTCTCGCACGTTATTTCTTGAAGAACAGAAGGAAGCCCGATCGATTCAAGATATTGCGAATCGCGCGCTTGTCGTGCAACGGGAAGAGCTTTCAATAGAGGAGAGTTCAAAAAACACCACCGCGAAAATTCAGAGCGATGTATCATTAAAAAATAAGAAAGAAATTTGCACCGGCGCCGATCTGCAAAATTTTGACTGTTACGAAGCATACTATAAAAATCTTGTCCAAAAGAATGGAGTAAAAGAAGCATTTGTCGACTTGCGGAGTCGTTATGGAGAAAGCGCGTATGTGAAATCCCAGTGTCATCCGATCACGCACGTAATCGGCCGCGTGGCGGCGGAGGAATCGCCTGATGTCGCGTCGGCATACGCCAAGGGGGATAGTTTTTGTTGGTCGGGATATTATCATGGCGTCATGGAGGGAATTATCGGAAAGATCGGCAGAGAAACTTTAACGGCGCAGATGAACGGAATTTGTAAAGTATTGCGTGACAAAGAACCATATATTTTTGATCACTACAACTGCGTGCATGGTTTAGGGCATGGGGTTATGGCAATTACGAATGATGAACTTTTTGACTCTTTAAAATACTGCGAGAACCTAACCGATTCATGGGAGCGCTCATCGTGCGCTGGAGGGGTCTTTATGGAAAACATTATTATTGACGGGAAGAATCATACGACAAAATATCTGAAGCTTTCCGAACCTCTGTATCCTTGTACGGCGGTTTCGGAGGAACATAAAACTTCCTGTTATCTGATGCAGACTTCATATATCCTAAAAGCTGTTGGGTATAATTTTGGAAAAGTTTTCGAGTGGTGCGGCAAGGCAGATAGTAACTATATTGATATTTGTTATCAAAGCTTGGGTCGGGACGCGTCCGGGCAGAGTATCAGCAATGTTGAGAAAACCAAAACCACATGTATGTTGGGCAAAGACGAACGACAACAATCCAACTGTGTTATCGGCGCGGTGAAGGATTTTGTGTCATATTTCCATTCGGACAAACAGGCGAGAGAGTTGTGTGCCGCGCTTCCCGAGAATCTAGAGCCCGTGTGTATATCGACAACAGTGTCATACTACGAAATTTTTTAATTGATTTTTACGTTGCCTGATATTATACTTAGCTTCAGCAACGCCTCACCCGAGACTTCATAAGGAGGAGGTATGTCTCAGAATCTAACATTTGGCTCTTTGTCCGCACCTGTTCAACGCGCATTTTCCCTGCTCGCCCGAAAACCGATATTGTTTCCTTGCGTGGCGCTTGTTCCGACAACGCCAGATGGATCCTCTCAAGTTGGAACTGGACTCAGGGAATACTACAAGTGGCGCAGTCTTTCTAGGTGGCAGCGTTTTTCCCACTGGAGATACGGGTGGGATGCCGAGACGTACGACGCGTTCACCAACTGGTGGTCCTCCGGCAGAGTTTGCCCGGATCCCGAACGACAGGCACTCCTCGCGAGCTATCTTTCTCGCGTGGTATAGGTCCACCCCCTCATGGGCATTTCTACGGAGATGCCCATTTTTTGACTTTTTTTCTTTCGGAACTTAGACTTGTCGTATAACCTCTTATGTCCTTGGGACGAGGGGAGATTGTATTATTTATGTTCAAACTCGTTTCAAAATTCAAGCCAGACGGCGACCCCGCAACAAACCGAGCGTTTTGTTTTGCACGCTTCCGTATGGAACGGATACCTACCGCTCGGTTAGTGACGGGGCAAGCCAGCCTACATAACAATGTATAGTGCTAATTTTAAGTTGGTTTCTAAATTTAGACCGTCTGGAGATCAACCGAAGGCAATCGAACAGCTGACCGAAGGTCTTAGAAAGGGTTACCGCCATCAGACGCTTTTGGGCGTAACGGGAAGCGGGAAGACATTTACTGTCGCGAACGTGATTGAGAAAATTCAAAAGCCGACGCTCGTGATCGCCCACAATAAAACGCTTGCCGCCCAGCTTTGCAACGAGTTTCGGGAACTCTTTCCCGAAAATTCGGTGAATTATTTCGTTTCTTATTACGATTATTACCAGCCGGAGGCGTATATGCCGACGACCGATACGTATATTGGCAAGGAGGCGATGATTAACGACGAGATCGATAAATTGCGCCACGCGGCAACGGCGGCGCTTTTAACTCGTAAAGACGTGATTGTTGTCGCGTCAGTTTCCTGTATTTACGGCCTTGGCGCACCCGAGGTATACGCGGAAAATATAATCCATTTCAAACGAGGCGGCACCTTGGATCGCAGAAAGTTGATGCGCAAACTTGTCGAACTTCAGTTCCATCGCACGAACGCGGATTTAAAACGTGGAACATTTCGGCTTCGAGGCGATAAATGGGAAATTATGCCGCCGGATCGAGAAATTATTTATGACATTGAAGTAAAAAACGGAATCATCGAGGAGATTTATGAAGTAGACCCCGTGATCGGTTTTCGGTCCGGGATGACGCCGCAAAAGGATGAATTTTATGTTGCGCCGGCAAAACATTTTATTACACCGCCCCTTGAGCGTGAGTGGGCGATCAAAGCGATTCAAGAGGAATTAAAAGAGCGGTTGAATTTCTTTGAGCGCACGGGCAAGCTTTTGGAAGCCGAACGATTGGAGCGGCGGACCAAGTATGATCTCGCGATGATACGGGAAGTAGGATATTGCCATGGTATCGAGAATTACTCCCGGCATCTTTCGGGTCGCGCCGTGGGCGAGCCGCCCGAGACGCTTCTCGATTATTTCAAGGAAGATTTTCTTACCGTAATCGACGAATCGCATGTTACCGTCTCCCAACTTGGGGGAATGTATGAAGGAGACGCTTCTCGCAAAAGAACGCTTATCGAATACGGTTTCCGTTTACCGTCCGCGGCGGATAACCGCCCCCTCAGATCCTCCGAGTTCGAGAAGCGGATCGGGCAAACGATTTATACCTCCGCGACACCCAGCTCTTATGAGCGTGAAAAGAGTGAGCGGATTGTCGAGCAAATTGTCCGACCGACGGGATTGATTGATCCGAAGATTACCATCCGTCCCGCCCGCGGCCAGGTTGATGATCTTATTCCTCGGATCGAGGAGCGTGTGGCAAGGAAAGAACGGGTGCTTGTTACGACGCTTACGAAAAAAATGGCGGAAGATTTAAGTGCTTATCTGGAAGAAAAAAAGATGAAGGTGAATTATCTGCACAGCGACGTAAAAACATTGGATAGGATTCGGATTTTGACGGACTTACGAAAAGGAAAATATGATATATTGGTCGGCGTGAATCTTTTGCGTGAAGGTTTAGATTTGCCCGAAGTTTCGCTCGTCGCGATCTTGGATGCGGATAAAGAAGGGTTTTTGCGGAGCGAGACGTCCCTTATCCAGACAATCGGCCGAGCGGCGCGAAATGTCGGAGGTGAAGTGTTGATGTATGCCGACAAAATTACCGGTTCGGTGGAACGTGCCGTGTATGAGACCGAACGTCGCCGCGAAGTTCAACTTGCGTATAACAAAAAACATGGCATAACTCCCACGACAATCGAGAAGGCGATCAAGGATATTTTACCCGATGTGGAAGCAGTCTTGAATTTAGAGATGAAACCTTTGCCGAAGTCGCGCAAGGCAATGGACGAATTGATCCGCCAAAAAGAAAAAGAAATGAGAGACGCCGCGAATAATTTGGATTTCGAACTCGCGGCAATATTACGGGATGAGATCAGGGCATTGGCAAAAAAAGCGAATGTAAAACATAAGAAAGGATAAAGCGCCTGAAGAAAATTCCAAAGAAGTACGCCTAATTAAAAGAAGCACCCATCTTTTCTTTTTTAAAAAATCCCACTATACTTCTGTGGTTACCCCCATACGTCCTTGGAAAGGGGGCGATTTCTATATATGCACGACAAAATTATCATTAAGGGTGCTCGTGAACATAACCTAAAAAACATCAACTTAGAGATTCCCCGCGAAAAGATGGTTGTTTTTACGGGGCTTTCGGGTTCAGGGAAATCCAGCTTGGCGTTCGACACGATTTTTGCCGAAGGCCAGCGCCGCTATATTGAGTCACTTTCCGCTTACGCGCGGCAGTTTTTGGGTCGTTTAGACAAGCCGGATGTGGATGAAATAGAGGGTCTTTCGCCCGCTATCTCGATCGACCAGAAACACCACTCCGCGAATCCGCGCTCAACGGTCGCGACGATCACCGAAATTTACGACTATATGCGCGTGCTCTACGCGCGCGCGGGAAAACCATATTGCCCAAAGTGCGGCAAGGGTATCCAGAAGCTTACGAATGAGGAGATTGTGGATGCGGTTATGGACTTCGCAAAATCCATGCGAACCAAAAAAGAGAAAGAAATTACCATCCTCGCTCCCGTGGTGATGGGGCGCAAGGGGGAGTATTACCAGTTGCTGTATGATTTTTTGAACGCGGGATTTTCGGAAGCGCGGATTGACGGGAAATTCCACTATCTTCGTGATCGTATTGAATTGAGTCGTTATCAGGCGCATACCATAGAAATTCTTATCGATCGTATGCCCACCGAATTGCCCGCCAAAGGCCGGTCCGCCTCAGGCGGAGACTTTAAGGAGTATCGTTTACGAATCGCCGAAGCCGTTGAAAATGCCCTAAAACACGGCCATGACGTCCTTACTGTTTCGGCGGCAAGCCATCACATATCGCTTTCTTCAAAATTCTCCTGTTCCAATGACGGTTTTTCGTTTCCCGAGATAGAGCCGAGATTATTTTCTTTTAACAGTCCGTACGGTGCCTGCCCCGAATGTCATGGATTGGGAACGGAAAGCGTATGGTCCGAAAAGCCGTGTCTCGTCTGTCACGGGAAGCGCCTTCGGGAAGAGGCGCTCGGAGTGTTGATTGCGGATAAAAATATAGTGACGGTTACGGCGATGTCGGTTTCGCATGCTTTTGATTTTTTCTCTAAATTGGAACTTAAAAATTCTTCAGCCAGCGGAAAACGTTTTCACGAAATTGCCGAGACGCCACTTCGGGAGATAAAAAATCGCTTGAAGTTTATGATGGATGTCGGTTTGGATTACCTGACGCTCGAGCGCAGGGCGGGAACCCTCTCGGGCGGAGAGTCGCAGAGAATACGATTGGCATCGCAAATCGGTTCTCGGCTTGTGGGGACGCTCTATATTTTAGACGAACCAACTATCGGCTTGCATCAGCGTGATAACGCCAAGCTTATTAAAACTCTTCACGAACTGCGCGATTTGGGGAATACGATTATCGTCGTTGAACACGACGAAGAAACGATCCGCGAGAGCGATTATTTCGTGGACATCGGTCCGGGCGCGGGTATTCACGGCGGGAGGATTGTCGCGCAAGGGCCGATCCCCGAAATTTTCAAAGATAAAAAACAAAGATCCGCGACGCTTGATTTTTTGCGGGGAGACAAGAAAATCGCCGTGCCCAAAGAACGGCGTTCGGTTAAGGATAGACATGATTGCATCAAAATCCGCGGTGCCTCCGAAAACAATTTAAAAAATATCGACGTGGATATTCCTTTGCGGCGTTTTACGGCGGTAACAGGCGTTTCGGGTTCGGGGAAAAGCTCTCTGGTTTACGATGTGATCTATAAAAATCTTTCAAAGCGTTTTTTTGGTGTGCCCCAGCAAACCGGCGCAGTGAAATCAATTGCCGGCCTCGAGTACATCAATCGAGTCATTAATATTGACCAGTCGCCGATCGGGCGCACGCCACGTTCCAATCCCGCGACATATGTGGGCGCGTGGACATTTATCCGAGATCTTTTTACGGCGACCGAGGAGGCGCGCGTGCGGGGATATAAACCCGGACGGTTCAGCTTTAATGTGCCGGGCGGCAGGTGTGAAAATTGCGAGGGGCATGGCGTGATTGAGATTGAAATGCATTTTTTGCCGGCGGTGTACGTGGAGTGCGATGTTTGCCGCGGCAAGCGTTTCGACCGTGAGACGTTGGAGGTGAAGTATAAAGAAAAGAATATTTACGACGTGCTCCATATGACGGTTGAAGAGGCTGTGCCGTTTTTTACCGATATTCCATGGCTTTATGATAGGTTGAAAATTTTAGAAGAGGTCGGTTTGGGTTATTTGGAATTGGGGCAGTCGGCGGTAACACTTTCGGGCGGCGAGGCGCAGAGGATTAAACTTTCCGCGGAGCTTGGTAAGCGTGATACGCGCAAAACGTTATATCTACTCGACGAACCGACCACGGGACTTCACTTCGCCGACGTCGCACAACTTTTAGGTGTTTTGAATCGCTTGGTGGATCGGGGGAATACCGTAGTTGTCATTGAACATAATTTAGATGTCATCAAAACCGCCGACTGGGTAATTGACCTAGGACCCGAAGGAGGGGAGAAAGGCGGACAAGTAGTCGCCTCGGGCACGCCCGAAGAGGTATCGCGGAGAAAAGAAAGCCATACGGCGGAGTACTTGAGAAAGGTGCTGAAATAGCTGGTTTTTCGATAGTGCTTTATAGAAATGCTATAATAGTGTCATAATCTAATTTTCAATTTTATGTCATTCGAAAGAAGTTCTAATTTTGAGAATCAGGAGGGGCAACCGGAGAATTTTTCGGAGATGAAGCGCGTGTTCAAGGAGGAGGAAGGAATATTGGCGCAATTTCGGGGCAAGGCAAAAGGAATCGCAAAGGTGTTGGCATTAGTTTCCACTATGTCTTTAGGTATGGCGGTTGCGCAAGAAACTTGGGCTGGACAAGAGGGTCAGGGCGAACAGAAAAGTAATGTTGAGCAGATTGAAAAAGCTAAGGAAAAAATTGGAGAAGAACGAGCCGTCGAGCTTCTCTCTCTACTTTATAATCTTCCGGATACCCCCGGTGCTAATCAGGCAAAAAATCTTTGGGGAAAACAAGAGGCGGCACGCATTATGATTAAATTATTTTCACTTGACAATAAGCTTGGATTCCCCGAACTTAAAGCGGGAGAAAAATTGGAAGGTACTCCTTCTATCATAGATATCAAAAACGGACTTCACGTAATTGGGAACGCCACCGGTCTTTTTGCAGATAAAATGTTTGGTAATAAAGACGGCAATCCGGACATTGAAGAAATGCAAAAACTTCAAGTTGCGATGAAGGATAGCGTCGGCCTTCAGGAGTATATAGAGATGGAAGGGGAAGTTTCCGCATTAAGCAGAAATGTACAAGAACAATAAGGACATTGAATTCATTGCGCAGGCGCTCCGAGAGTCCTCGTTGAGCAAAGAAGACCAAGATGATTTTTTGCTCTTTTGTTTTATGACACCGAAATCCGAACGAGAGCCGTTGATCGCGTTAATTCAGGATGATCCATCATGGATTCAAAAACTAAGCATAAATTATAAGGCGAAAAAACAGGCGATACGAGATCGAAACTCGGACTTGCTTGATGCTATTGTTCAAGAAGAACAAACGATGCTCTCGGAAATAGAACAGCGGGGATGATAGTTTCTTGTGCATTAGGAATTTGCCAAGCGTTTTGCTGTTGTGTGTGGTTCGGGGCTTTTTACTTGTCTTGAGTTTTATCGAAGAGTTACAATAAATCTATGATCACAATCATCGGCAACGACGTGAGGCGCGGTGGAGCAAAGATAGGCTGGGTTCGAGCGAACGATGTCTATAACGAAGACGGCAAGAAGGTTGGATATTTTTCAAGTAATGATATTTATGACACAAATAATCATAAGCTTGGCTATATCGAGGGGAATTATCTTTATGCATCTGACGGACACAAAATCGAACTTGATGATATTCGGAAGGAAATAACCGGCGGTAGTTTGTCCGACTTGGAGCGCGCGGCGGTGCGTCTGCTTTTGGGAGATTAATAAGAGCTCAAATTTTTTGTTCGCCGATTTTGCTGAATTGAACCCCATTACAACCCAGAAATTCCGGCCGTGAGGCCGGATTGTAACGGGGTGAATGTATGATATATACTGATGAGTAGTATTATTTTTGAATTCTTCCGAGGAGGAACGCCGTGCGATTCTTGATGGGCGCGTTTTTGTTTTTTGTTGGCGTGGTATCTCTCGCGGTTGCCGAAGATATGCCGTCCGATCCGAACAGAATATCCCTTCTTTTCGCGGCTTCGGAGTTCTCGCTTGACCCCGCAATTCACTCCAAATTTTTCTTTGAAGATTACCGTCCCGATAAGATACGCTTCATCGATATACGAGACTTTTGTAGCCGGAAATGCGTGATGTCGGTGGCCATGATCTCTTGGGTAGGCGCCGCCATAGAATCCTATCGTGGCGACGGTAAGTTCAGACTTAGATCACGCGTTAAGCAAGAGCCGACAGTAAGCGCCAGTTTTGAAGTTAGTGACGGACAACGAGCAATATTCATTCCTCGCCGTTCAATGCCACGTATTGTCTTTCCGCTTGAAAATGGGAATTCACTACTTGCAGTTCATATCACTGGCAACGGCATTGCTTTGACGTATGCGCGCACGTTTGGTCCACCGAGGCCGAAGCGTCACTAAAGGGCTCTGTGTGAAAATACAGAGTCCTTATTTTTTACGTAGGAAGCTTTTTTATTTTGCTCTAATCTCGAGAGCAGTTACAATGCTTATGATGCCTTTGTTTTATTCAAAATTTCCCGATTCGCCCGGTGTTTACTTAATGAAAGACGTTACCGGACGGATTCTCTATATCGGCAAAGCCGCGAATTTGAAGCGGCGTGTTTCGAGCTATTTTTTGAGACCTCACGGTTCTCGGATCCAAAAACTGGTGAGTGAGATCAAAAAAATAGATTATCGGTCAACCGATACCGCGATCGAGGCGCTGATCTTGGAAGCGCAACTTATTAAAAAATATCTGCCTCCATATAATATCCGAGAGAAGGACGATAAAAGTTTTCTCTATGTTGAAATCACCAAGGAGAAATTTCCGCGGGTTTTGCTTGTAAGGGGCAAAGAAAGACTTGCCCAGCCGCACTTTTCTTTGAAAAGTGCGGCTGGGTTCGGACCATTTACTTCCGCTTCGAGTATCCGCGAGGCATTGCGTATTATTCGGAGGATCTTTCCCTTCAGTGTTCACTCGCCGGATGCGAAATTTACGAGGCCATGTTTTGAGCGTGAGATAGGGCTTTGTCCCGGAACCTGTGTTGGGGCGATAAACCGTGTTGATTATCTTAAGAATATTCGTAACCTTAAGCTGTTTTTCCAAGGCAAAAAAGATAGGATAGTAACCTCTCTCACCAAAGAGATGCGGATTGCGAGTAAGAAACTTGAATTTGAAAAAGCAGAAAAATGGAAGCGGCAAATATTCGCGCTTCGGCATATTCAAGATGTGGCATTGATCACAGAAGAACGGATTGCAAGCAGCGCGTTACAGGCAATAAGAATTGAGGGTTACGATATTTCGAATATTTCCGGTACTTCCGCGGTGGGGTCAATGGTAGTATTTGCCGGCAATGAACCGGAGAGAAACCAGTATCGGAAGTTCAAGATCAAATTATTTACCGAACCGAATGACGTGGGAATGTTATCGGAGGTTTTGCGGAGGCGTTTTCATAATGCGTGGCCGTTGCCTGTTCTGATTCTTGTGGATGGCGGTAAGGGCCAGGTGCATGCCGCAAAAGACGTGATAAGAGAGTTCGGTTTAAGGATTCCCGTCGTGGGTATCGCGAAGGGGCCGGAACGTAAACGCAATGACGTGGTAGGCATTATTCCCAAGGGCATCGCGAAATCAACGCTTATTAATGTGCGCGATGAGGCGCACCGCTTCGCGATTGCGTATCACAAAACTTTGCGAAGCCAAGCTTTTCTCCGGTAAGCAACGCAAGATTGACAAACATTCGGAAGCGCAGTTAGATAGAAAGAGAACATTGTGTTATTTACGCTGGTGAACCTTTGGCGAGGAGGGTGCATGGCGTATGGGAAAGAGTGGATTCAGGAAAAAATGCGCTCGGATTCTCTGCGGCGCGCGGGGTGGAAAGTTTTCATCCTTTTCGGGTACTTCGTTCTAGGACCCTGCCTTGGAATGGTGTTCGCTTTTTTCATCTATAAAGCGTGGCTTTACTCGCCGACGCTTTACGTGCTCACGCTCATGAGCGGTTTGCTCGCGTGGAGTTACCGAAAACGCTTGAGCGTGCGATTCTCGAGCATTTGCGGATTCACATCAACCTTTTTCACGCGGGGGATGCTATGGGTAACCACGAGATTTTCCTCGGTTCTGCGGTCGTGGATGTAGGGTGGCGGGGAGGGAGTGCCGCTATCGTCATTTCCCTTGTTTTTGGGCTTTGGGTTCTGTTATTCGCCATCTGGTGTTTCGCGCATTACATTTACGGTCTTGACGCGGATGATGTCTCGACCGACGTCGACGACCCACAGCGCAATCAGTAGTCAGTATCGAAATCAAAGCGACTTGCAAGAAGTAAGTCTTATGGTTTCACGATAAGCCCGGTATGTAACAAAACCCCGGGCTTTTTTTACCCAAAAAATTATGTTGCCCCAAGACAGGCATCACACTACAATAAGAGCTATGCGAGCGCTTCGGACAAGGTTTGGCAAGGATATCGTAGCGGAATTTTTACCGCCCCGCCGGAGATCCCAAAACGTTATTATTCTTTGCGGCGGGATGCCGGGTTATCCGTCGGCCAAATTTCCGCTCCTGGATTTTTTTTCAAAAAAAGGATATTGGGTTTTTTCCCCGCGCTATCGGGGAAGCTGGGAGAGCGGCGGAAGATTTTTAAGAATTTCTCCGGATCGGGATGTGATTGCTGTTATAGACCAGCTTCCCTTGGGATTTAAAGACTTATGGAATAACAAAACGTATCGTGTAAAACCCGATAAGATTTATTTGATCGGCGGAAGTTTCGGGGGACCGGCGGTAATCTTATCGTCGCGCGACGCGCGGATTACCAAGGCAATCGCCATTTCTCCCGTGGTTGATTTTCGGGTGCGAAGCAAGGTGGATCCGATCGATTGGCTGGGAAAATTTGTTAAAGAAGCATTCGGAGAAGGATACCGTTATTCAATGAAGGATTGGAATAAATTAAAGAATGGCCGCTTTTATAATCCCGTCGCGTACAGTGACGATTTGGACGGGAAAAAGCTTTTTATTATTCACGCGAAAGATGATGATGTGGTGGCGTGGAAGCCGGTTCAAAAATTTGCCCGCCGCGTCGGGTCTCAACTAATGCTTTTGCGGAGCGGAGGGCATCTTTCGATGCCGCTTATCGTCAAACCGCGTTTTTATAAGCGGATACATAAATTTTTAAAATCAAAATAAGATATGTTTTATATCGGCGGACATGTTTCGGCCTCTGGAGGACTTTCGAAGACGATCGAAAACGCGGAGAAAATCGGCGCGAATGCCATTCAATTTTTCGGTTCTTCTCCGCGCCAGTGGCGCGTGACCAAACATTTCGGAGACGATATTGCGGCGTTTCGATTAGCACTTAAAAAAAGCCCCATCAAACAAGTATTTCTTCATGCACCCTATCTTATTAACCTTGCGAGTCCCGCCGAGGATTCACGCGCGCGGTCTCGAAATCTTTTGACGGATCATTTTAAGATTGCCGAGGCGATTGGCGCTCAAGGGCTCATTTTTCATATCGGTTCTCGCAAGGGCTTATCAAAAGAACAAGCGGAAAAAATTATTGTTCGTGAGTTACGGGAGACGCTTCGTGGTGTTTCCGGAAAAAGTTTTCTTGTTATAGAAAACAGCGCCGGAGGAGGGGAAAGTGTGGGGAGTACCTTAGAGGAAATTGCATCTATTATGAAAGCGGTTGATTCAGGGCGTCTTATGATGTGCCTTGATACGGCGCATGCTTTTGAGTCGGGAATGATACCCGGTTATACGGAAGAGACCGTTAAAGAGCTTGCGGGGAAGATAAAAAAAACCGTGGGATTTCACCGTCTCGTGGCGCTCCATGTAAATGACAGCAAAACCGTTTTTAACTCCCATCATGATCGCCACGAAAATATAGGGAAGGGATATATCGGGTTGGAGGGTTTTCAAGCGCTCGCTCGCCATAAAATATTCAAGAAGAAGCCGTGGATTTTAGAAGTTCCCGGATTTGACGGAAATGGCCCCGACAAAAAAAATGTCGACATTCTCAAGTCTTGTTTTACTTCATAGCGCCATAATGTTGTAGAATATAACCATGGCAGCTTCATCTGGAAGACGTGCGTCGGCTCTTTATCTTCGGAACTTTGTGTTCGGGGTCGAGGATAGTTTGGTTTCAACCGTAGGACTTGTTTCCGGTGTCGCGATCTCCGGTCTTCCGCGGGCGGCCATATTTATGACGGGCATCATATTGATTTTTGTGGAGGCATTCTCGATGGCTATCGGATCCTTTCTTTCGGAAGGATCGGTAGAAGATTATCTTGGGCAGAAGAATGAAAGCAGAAAACTTTCGTACGTTGCCGGGATTATTATGTTTGTTTCATATTTTATCTCAGGTTTTGTTCCGTTGTTTCCGTATCTTTTTTTTGAAGTTAGCGGCGCACTTACGTTGTCGATTGTCGTTTCACTCATTGCTCTTTTTTTCATGGGTGTCGCAAAGGGGAAAATGTCACATACTCCGTGGATAAGGAGTGGATTCAAAATGTTTCTCGTGGGAGGAATCGCTATTGCGGTGGGAGTGACTATAGGAAGTCTGGTGCGTCTTTAAGAGCTTGGATTTTATGATACACTAAGACTATGAGCAACATTAAGGAGGGTTTTTTTATTCCCATCGAAGAAGCTATATTGAATCCTTTGACGGGGGTCGTTCTTTGGATTGTTTTTTCTATTCTTTTTCTTCTATGGGCGGCAATGAGTGTGATTCTCCGCTATCATTGGAAAAGTTATAGCTTTGAACAGAAAAAAATTACTCGATCGAAGCAAGTCTATTTTACGGGGTCGTTTCTGTTTATTGCCATTATGATTTTTTCTTTGATTTTTTATTCGCTATGATAGACATAAAACCGGGCGAGAGGGTAATTTTTGAAGTACGGCGCCATTGGTATGTGCTTCTTGTCGAAACATTGTCGCTCCTCCTCTTTTTCGCCGTTCCCTTTGTGGCCTTCATAGTGTTACTTGTGGGAGGTTTTCCTTTGAGCGCCAAAATAATTTTTCTTTTAGTTTTTCTTAAAGCGGCGTGGTTCCTCTTGGGATGGATAATTTTTTTCGTCATTTGGACGAACTATTATCTTGATGTATGGATTATTACCGACAAACGGATTATTGATATTGAACAGAAGCACCTTTTTAATCGAAATATTTCCGAATTTGGACTGGATAGAGTTCAGGATGTTACCATAGAAGTCTCGGGATTTCTTCCGACGTTGCTCCACTTTGGAAACATTCACGTTCAGACCGCGGGAGAAACAAGGTTGTTTATCCTTAAGCATGTTCCGCGCCCCGACAAAGTAAAAGATATTATTTTCAAACAGCAAGATGAGTTTATGAGCTCTCTCCGGAGTGGGAAGCAATTCTAACTATGTCTCGATTCAAAAAATTACGCATTCTTGAATTTTTGGTGATTGGTGTCGTTATGGGAACGATCGAGGATTTGATCGCGGTGTCTCTGGTGACGGATGCGACGATCAACCTGAATGTTATTTGGATTGTGTTCTTGGTCGCCCTGCCCTTCGCTTTTTTAAGTGAAATAGTGGTTGACCATCCGCGATTTTGGGAGAAAATTTTCCCGCCAAAAGAAAAAGAGAAGATGTAATAAAAAACTACGCGAAGATCGGGGGCCGTCAGAGCCGATCTGTATACCGAACGCCCTCGGGTTTTCGTCATCACTCTATGGTTCAAAACACACTATATGAAAAAACTGAGAGGGATGATAAAATAATGTTTATTTGTTATACATTGATACTATGAAAAATAAATACGCAACTCTTGTTTTCGCGGTGGTTTTGGGCGTGGCGCTTATCGGTGTTTTGATCTACGCGCAGGTGATGAGAAAAGTTTCTGTTTCTCAGAAATATGCGGATGAGATTGTAGTTCAAAATCCGGAAGAAGATCAAACAGTCAAAAGTCCGCTTGAAGTGCGCGGCAAAGCAAGAGGATCGTGGTTCTTCGAAGCAAATATTCGCGTGGATATTCTTGACGCGAATAATAAGGTGATAACCCAAACAAACGGAATGGCGGAAGGCGAATGGATGACGGCTGATTTCGTGCCTTTCAAATCTACCGTCGTTTTTAAAACACCCGATACAAAAACAGGTATTTTGAGAATTAAGAATGATAATCCAAGCGGTCTTCCGGAGAATGAAAAATCATTTGATGTTCCAATCGTTTTCGGAGAAGAAGAGACGGCGTCAATGGACGATCCCCGCACGATGAAGCTTAATATCTTTTTTGGGAGTTCAAAGTTTGATCCGCAAGGGGAGCGATGCGATATGACTTATTCGATTTCACGCTCTATTCCGAAGACAACATCCGTGGCAAAAACTTCGTTTCGTGAGCTTCTTCTTGGTCCGACCGCCCTTGAAAAAAAGGAAGGTTATTTTACGAGTATTCCCGATGGCGTAAAGTTGCAGGGGATCTCGGTTGAAAACGGAATCGCAAAAATTGATTTTAGTAAGGAACTTGATCTGGTCGGAGGATCTTGCCGCGTGACGGCTATTCGATCTCAAATCACCGAAACATTAAAACAATTTCCGACGATTCAAAATGTGGTTATTTCCATAGGCGGAAGAACAGAAGACATTCTCCAGCCATAATCTTTGCACGTGGGGCGCCGGAACGGATAAATTTGACGTATAAATAGTTTTGATGTATAATCTAAGGATGAAAAAAGTTGTCCTGCTTTTTGCCGCGCTTGGCTTGCTTCTATTTTTTGGGGTTTCAACCGCAAACCAAGAAGTCGGTGTGAGTCGGGAAGAAACTACACATTTCACGCTTACTTCGTTTCTTTATGACGGTGGGCGCTCGGTTTCTTTTGAAGTTTTCGCGGATGGCATTATGCCACGAGGAGCGCGAAAGGCGTTTCTTTCGGGTTCACTCGATCTGCATTCTGGTTTCGGATTTACCAAAGATTCTATTTATTTTAGTCGGCTTGCATTGCCCGATGGCGCCCTCCAAATTCGGGCAGACGGAAAGAAAATTTTTTTAGACGTTGATCTTTCGGAAATTCAGGATTTTCGGGCGTTTCGGCGCGCAAACGGCGGAACACTCTCCGAAATTACGGACCCGTCTGTTTTCCCTTCCATGATTGTTAGCTTTGTATGGGAAGTAGGAAAGCCGATTCCAACCTATGGCGGGAAAATCCAGTCCTTCTATGCGCGTCCGGACGGAGAGTGGACGCGGAGCGTTATCACGAACCTCAAACGTAATGTTCAAGGAACGGGAGAAATTTTCGGATTCCGAAGTTCCGCGGCAAGAATACGAAATTTTGAGTATACCGAAGAAGGAAGTGAAGTTTCCGTTTCTTCAGACGGCATTTTTCCTCCGGTCATTTCTTTTCCTAAAGACCCCACGCTTCCCGAGGAACCGTAATATCAGAGAGAGGAGTTTACCCCGTGAGAAGCATAGCTTCTCACGGGGGCTTGACATGTTGCATTTTTAAAGGTACAATCTCCCCGTTGTACCTTGATTTAATTTTGGTCAGTTTTCCCTCCTAACACCCTTCCCCCCTCTTAAAAGAGGAGAAAGGAATAGAACGTGAAGAAGTTCGTGCAGTTCGCAGTTGGTCTCGTCGTTCTCGTTGTGTTTTCCATGTTCCAATTCACGGAGGCCGGTATCCGGCCACCGAAGCTCCAGAAGCCCGTGGTTCTCTCGTGGGAAACAGGTGAACAGTACATGTACACCTACTTCTGTGACACCGATGGGAACACCTGCTACTATGTTCAGGTTTTCGGGAGTTTCCAGAGGAACAGGACGACTGGCGAGGGAAGCACGGAGTCCTTGTGGATCATCGGCCTCCGGACAACAGGTTCTTTCTCGAATCCGAACTTCTCCTACTCCTTTGTCGCGAAGACTCCGGAGCTTGGGGAGGTTTCTTTCATGGAAAGCTTCGGGCATGGCAATAGGCTGAATCCCGACGCGGCAAGGATTTCGATTTTGGTGAACGCGATGCTCGACGAAGGCGTGGCCGGTGACTGTTCGGTTGCTGAAGACAAGGTCATCTACTGCACCAAGGTCGACCCACGTTCGGTATTCTCCGATCCGGCCGTTTCGATTTCCGCTTCGACAAGCGCGCCTGCCGCGTTCGTCGAAATGACCCATGGTGGAACGGTTTTCCAGAAGAAGGGAGCTATGCAAAATCTGGAAAGCCACCGAGTGGCGGGTAACGCCGAGATTGACGATGACAGCATCGCTCTCGGATTTTCCGTAAGGAACACCTTTGTATATCTTTACGACCGGCACGCGAGGATCAACACCGTGGGAGAAGTTTTTCCCACAACGATTGACTTTCCGTGCCTCGGCGAACAGTGCTACGGCGTGAAAGGAATCGTCTCGGACGAAACAGCGGCTTCTTTGGTTTTCGGGAAAAAGTTGGGCCTCCCGACCGCCGAAGACATGAAGCGTCTTCTCAATGAGGGGATGCAACAGATGGGCATCATGCCCACGCCATAGGAGAACTGACCAACAGCACCAGAAGTACCCCGGGTCGCGCACATCATCGTCGCACGGCTCGGGCTTTTTTTATTTACACAAAGGTTTGATACAGTGAGGGCATGAACGTTACACAAAAAATGAAAAGGAAAGATTTTGAACGACTCAAAAAAAGAGCCTTTAAGATAAATAGCGCCCTTAAAAAACTTTTTCCCAAGGCGCGAATTATTTTGAACTACCGAAATCATTGGGAACTTTTAGTCGCGGTGCAGCTTTCCGCGCAGTGCACGGATATCATGGTAAATAAGGTAACCGAAAAGCTTTTTAAAAAATATCGTACACTTGACGATTATATAAAAGCAAAACCAAAAGAATTTGAGGAAGATGTATACTCCACGGGTTTTTATCGCAACAAAACAAAGAATATCTTAGCGGCGGCAAAGATGATTAAGAAAAAATATAACGGCAACATTCCGAAGACCATGGAGGAGCTTCTCCGCGTTCCCGGTGTCGCGCGAAAAACCGCTAATGTCGTTTTGGGGAACGCGCATGGAATTATAGAGGGGATCGCCGTGGATACGCACGTAAAACGTCTCGCGCGCGTCCTCGGGCTTTCGAAAGAAAACAGTCCCGAAAAAATAGAAAGAGATTTAATGGAACTTTTGCCCAAAAAAGAATGGTTTCATTTTACCTATCGGGTAATCGAATATGGAAGGAAATATTGCGTGGCACGCCCCCACACCCACGCCCGCTGTCCGTTGGCACGATTTCATCATGTATAGCTCTTGTTTGAGATATTTTAATTTTTTATGAGAATGTGGGTGTGGGGGCATGTTCTCATAACCATGTTCTTTGCCCGCTTTCAAAATTAAATATTTAACCATTTTAAAAATTTCCCGTGGAAAGCTTTAAAATGGTGCGGTCCTACAAATGTCGTAGGACCGCGAATGTTCAGATTTTCAAGGTGCGGGATTCGGTTTTTTTCCGATCGGTATAGCGATTAAAAAGTCGAATCCGTGATTGCGGAAACGAATGGATGTGTGTTCCATGAAATTCCCGAAGGTCTGATTGCGCGTCATGTCAGCGTCGCAATCAGGATGTTCCGGTGGGCAGGGACAATCAGGTCCGCTTCCCGGGATACAGGGAGGCGGCGATATGCAGTTCGGATCTGCCGGATTGCAGGGATGGAGACATCGGCCATCTACGCCCTTACCGAATTTGCACCCATTGTGGTTATCGCGATCGTCATCATTGCCACAGGGGCCAATGTCGAATGTTAAACATGCCGTCGCGATGGCACCTCCCGTGATAAGGAGTGTTTTTCCCCATCCGGTGCTATACCAAGATTTTTTTGTAGGCTCCGGTTCCATCTTCTCCGGCGGTTTGATGGGAGGGTTTTCTACATTGATCTTGGGGATCGGAAGAGGCTCCTTGACTGGAATGGGTTGTGGAGACGGTGTTGCCCTCTCCACTTTTTGAGTCGGAATCACGATTGTTTCCGGTGGGGAACATTCTTTAGTCCCCGTTGGCGTCCATGCGACGATTTTCCGTGGATTCTCAATGTCGCGAATCCTGTTGCAACAACAGATCCTCATCATGGCGATTCCCGTATTGGGATCCACTGCGATTCTTTCTCCTGGGAGAATGTAGGCGGGTTCGAATCCGCGTATTCCCGAGGAGAGCCTATACTCGATTCCCAGAAGCGGCGACATCTCCGTTGTTGTGACGATGCAATACTTCTCCCAGTCTATTTGGCACTGGGGGTCGACGGCGTTCTGGCCGCATTCATTGGGGATCAGGTGTTTCCCCTTGGGCTTGGAAATTGCCTTTGTCGCGCTGGGAAGATTGCCGTACCATCCGAGCACGAGCGAGGCGAAAATCACAAACACTTTCTTGCCAATTCTCATCTGCCGATCCCTCCTCTTTATGCGGTTATTAAAGAAACAGTCGACAAATAATATAAAACAAAATCAGAAAAAATGCAAATGCCATAACGGTATATAAGAATCATTGACGGGGCAAGCTCATATGATACTTTTAGTATCATATGAACGAATATTGGAAAATTGAAGATAAAGATGAACTTCAGAAAGCCGTTACCTATGAAGAACTTGCGCAAATCGCTCTTCGCATATTAGGACGCATGCCACAGCCGATTGCCCAGGTATGCGGACCAATCAGCACTGGTGGATTAGGATCGATTGAAGAGAATATGAAAGTTTTTCAAGAAACTATTCAAGGCCTAGTTGATAAGGGAGTTACTGTTTTTAATCAGATGCCCTTCGAAGAGCCAATGTTCCGCATCGTTCGTCCCCCTTATAATAAAGGGCAACCCCAGCTTCTTGAATTATTTTATCTCCCGATTTTTGAATCCGGTTTTGTGAAAATTTTGTATTTTATGTCTCAATGGGAAACCTCGTACGGCGCGCGATGGGAGCATGACCAAGCGAAGCGGCTTGGTTTAAAGATTGAATATATTTAAAAAAGATCAAAGGCACCTTTATGGGGTGCCTTGTGATGTGTGGTGCGCGATTGCGCTTATGAGAGAGTATTAATACTCTCTATAAGTATGGTCGCTTTATCAAGGAACACGAGCAGGAAGGCCTCCAGCGCGTGTAGCACGCGGGGGAGGAGTACTCCAAGCACCACGATTATGGCGGCAAATCCTATCGCTTGGCCCATGGCTTTGCGCGAGGAGGGGGGTAGTTTTACAGCGTCGACCCCACTGCCGACCGTAATTGTGGCCGTTTTCCCTCCTGCCGGAAATCCCGTGCAGAGACTTACGGCAAAAGGGAAGAGTTTTTAGCGTGCCTTATTGTTTTCTATCTTGTTTTAGAAGATTTGTCAATACGACGTAATGGTTCAATAGCTTGGAACCACCCCCAAGGTGGCGCAAGCTATGTATATG
>ERZ1292623.197-Hain-H51-01um-R1-197-length-68997-cov-24_pt1 | contig 68997 bp, 63 predicted proteins | sample MGYA00564398_ERZ1292623 | MGnify/ENA primary metagenome ERZ1292623 (study PRJEB36523, sample SAMEA6512633) | groundwater metagenome | collected 2019-01-07 | study: AquaDiva: Metagenomics assemblies of 32 groundwater samples
CATTTTTCAGAAAAATCCGGCGCGCGCAAAATCTTAATCATTAAAAGATAATTTTTCTGTTTTGGCCGCCGTCTGCGGCGGGCGGAGCCGCGGGTGGGTGTGGCCGCGCCTGCGGCGCGGCCACTATCTCTGGTCAAGATTTTTTGATAAAATGAGTTCTAACCTGGTCATATAATCGGATTGATTTATTTAATTTAAAGGACTATCATTACTAACATGACCAATAATCATTTCTCATTAAAACAACTTAAAGAGCATGAGAATAAGTGGATAGTTATAGAATTAGATAAAAATGAAATTGTAGGCAGCGGAGAAGACGCATCAGAGGCTAAAAAAGAAGCAGAGAGAAAAGGATATAAAAACACTATACTTATGAAAGTATTTCCTTTTAGAATGGGCTATATTCCTTACTCTCTTTGAAATTTCCCTATCTAAAACAACCCCATATCTCTAAACAGAAATCTTGGATAAGTCGGCCGTTAATTCCGGTCCGGCTTTTTTATAAAAATAAACATATTGATGTTTATGCTTTAATAGATTCTGGCGCTGATTCTTCTATTTTTCATTCTTCGATTGCTGATTTATTAGGGGTAAATTTAAGAGATGGCCGAAAAGAATCTTTTTTTGGCATTTCTGGATCCAATTACGGTATAGATGTTTATTTTCATAAGATTAAGCTGCAGATAATTGGTTCATCAGATACCGTTGAAATAGAAGTCGGTTTTGCCTATTCACCTGGGGTAGCTGCCATTTTGGGGCAAAATGGATTCTTCGATAACTTTCACGTTAAATTTGAGCGTGATAAAGAAAGAGTCGAAATATTACCAGTCAGAAAAAATTAAAAACCACGGAATTTTAAAAAGAGGATTGAAAATTTATTTAATTCAAAGTGGGGCGATAATATCAAACCGCTGAGCCCTTCCGAAGCTTTATGCGAAGGAGGGCTTTTTGTTTTGATTAAATTTCTGATTTGTAGTAAGAAATAAATATGGAAAATAGTTAAGTGAAAGGAGTTCTTTATGACGGTAATCTGGAGATTGATTGTTAAGTGTCGGGCAAAGAAATGCGGTCATCAATTTGAAGCGGACCTTACCAAACTAAAGCGTTTTGATGACGGCGATCCCGAGTTCCCAAGCCATTTTTACTATGTGAGTTGCCCTAAATGTGGCATTGCACAAGTAGAAGTTTGGAATTCTTATGGACGAAAGGCTGACATTGTCCGCCTGGAAGCAGTTTTAGGCGGTTCAATTGTTTTCTCTTTCAATGTGAGGCCACGGGAACATCAAAGGGGTGATCCAGAACCAATACCTCATTCAACGAGCGAAGAGGGATTTGTGCGGCCTTGGGTATTGCCGACAATGAGCGCCTAGGCTGCATAATCGTCAACTTAAGCCAGGCGACATACTCTGTTTTGAGCTCCACGGAGAAAAGCAACACGCTTAGTATGGTGGGGCTTTTCTGTTTTTCATATATTATCTGGTTCTGTATCTGTCTCCAAACCCTCAATCCCTCTATAATCTGGTTCCCCCCTTAATCTGGTTCCCCCCTTCGCTAAAGCTTCGGAAGGGTAAGCAAGCGGCTCCTACGAGGCGGACTAAATTATTTCTTTTCAACCTCTTCCAACGCTTTTCTTAACCCCTCCAAATCCGGCTCAACGTTTTTTCTCTTAAAATTCTCCGGTTCGCGCTTGATTAATTCGTCAAGCGATACGCTTTTCTCTCTCGGAATCGGAACTTCAGGCGATTGAACCCTTAGTTTCATCGCTTTTGGTTTTGAAGGCCGAGCGCTTAGCGTCCCGAACGGCCCCGCTGAACGGAGGGCCGGCCCTATTGCCAGGCTCCAACTTTCAATCTCTTTTTCAACCGCTTCAACCGGTCGGCTGTATTTTTTTCTTGACGCACCAATAATAATCTCTTTAATGCTGGCTCTCGATTCCAAAGGAATCGGCGGCAGAGTCAAAGCTGAAAACGGTCTTGAGGAAATACCGTCAACCAGAAGCTTCAGATAAACATTGTAATTAGACAGGTTGACAAAATCTTGGGAGATAAGTTCCGGAGCAAACTGGATTTCCAAAAATTCGGCGTCGGTGGCGCCGACCCTGAATGTAATCATAGTTCCGACATTGCCAAAAACGGCGTCTCGGACCCGAGTGGAAGTTTCGGTTATCAGTTGGCCGATGTATTGATGAGCAATAATTAAAGCCAAACCGTATTTTCTTGACTCCGATAAAATTGTGGCAAAAGCATCGGTGGCAAAGTTTTGAAATTCATCCACATAAAGAAAAAATGGGTGACGCTCTTCTTTATGAACCTTGATTCTTTCCATGGCCGTCAACTGAATTTTAGTTATCAGCATCGCTCCCAATAAAGCCGAATTGTCTTCGCCGATAAGCCCCTTGGAAACATTGACCAAAAGAATTTTTCGATTCTCAATTATGTCTTCGATGTCCAAAGTGCTTTTTGACTGGCCGACGATATTTCTAACCATTTTAGTGGCCAAAAACTGACCGACTTTATTTTGAATGGGCACAATTGCTTCATTCCTGAACTTTTGTTCCCAAGCTTCGTACTCGGTTGTCCAAAATGCCCTAACTACCGGGTCCTTAATATTGCTGATTATTTTTTTGCGGTATTCTTTATCTACTAAGAGCCGTGGAATCCCCATTAAAGTTGAATCCGGCGTGTCTAAAAGCGCTAAAACGCAGTTATTTAAAATATATTCCATTCTGGCTGACCAGACTCCGGCCCAGATTTTAGTGAAAACAGCCATCAAACCTGAAGCAACCAAGTGCTTATGTTCCGGATTTTTGACTTCCAAAATATTAAAACCAATCGGGTATTCCGAATCAACCGGATTAAAATAAATGGTATCGCCGACTCGCTCCTTTGGGATTGAATCCAATAAATCTTCGACAAATTCGCCGTGAGGGTCGATTACGGCCAAACCCTGGCCGGTTTTAATGTCCTGAACCGCCAGATTCTTCAAAAGAGTGGTCTTGCCGGTGCCGGTCTGGCCGATGACGTACATATGCTGGAGCCGGTCTTTTTCCTTGATGCCGAAAATCCGGTCCTGCCCCCGAAAATTGGTTTTGGCGAAATAGGTAATGTCAGACATATCAAAATATCGAAATTTCGAGTTTAAAACGGTATGTAGCCGGGCGGACTTACCTTTTTACTCTCTACTCTATCCAAAGTCGGCGCGGTCAAAACCACATTGGTCGGCGGATGATACAAAGTGGCCAGCTCCTCTGAATTTAAAATTGAAATTGAAGAATTGAAATCTTTATCCGGCCTGTTAGGATCAGCCAGCCGCCCGACAAAAGTTTCTTCCGGAATGTATCTTGTTTTGTAGCGGTATAAAAGCCTTTTTTTTCTTGCTTTGGTCCGGCGGCCCGTCAGGATAAACGGCCATTTCCACCATCTTGTGCTGGTAAGAGCATTAGCGTTGATGGCGAAATAATTCATGGAAGAAGCATACTGATTAAAATAGCCCAGCATATTTTTCCAGGCGCCTCTATTAAATATGTCTTTGGGCGCCAAATAAGCCAGCCTGATTAAAACTTCAAAACCGCGCTTTGAAACTTTCTGACTCACCGCCTTAAGCGATGCTTCTTCGGCCGGACTCAAAATCGGGAATGAAATCGCTGTCTGACCGGGCAGCGGCTTTAAACGGGTTTTTTCTTTCAATTCTTTGATTATATTCTCTCCTTCTTTCTCCCAACCGGGCTTGGCCGGCCGGACTATCAATTGAATCCAGGTCCTTTCCTCCGGCCTGGTTCTGGCTATTAGTTCTAAAATATGCGAAATCGGATCAATAATTCTTTCTTCTCCGCCCTTTTCCTCAAAAAGCATATAGGTGTTTATGGGATGAGGCGAGGGGTTCTTCAATTTTGACTCCAAACCGAAAAAGTCATATCCGGTCCGTTCCAAATCATCAAAAGAATCGGGGAATTCAGCCGTATAATCCTCGACTCCGGCTATTTCAATATCCGGGTATTGGGCGTAAAGCATTGATTCCACCGAGTGGCGGAGTTTTTTCGGGGTTCTGATGTAAAAATGAGCTTTGCCGCCAGTGCCGACGATTTCAAAACTGAACCAAAGAATCACTTCGCCGTCCACGTATTTTTCCTTCCAGCTCATCGGTATGTTTATCAAAGTCCAGAGTCCGGTAAAAAACTGGTCCATCGCCTTGGGCCCTTTTTCAACCTCCCGGGGGACGCGGATTTCAAACATGTCCCATTCAATCTCGCTTCTGAATTTTGCCTGCCGATAAAAAAGCAGCGCGTTTCGGACAATTAAAAAAACCAGAAAAGCCAAAACCGGCAAGATAACCCGCTTAAAAGGCGCGAGGAAAGAAACTAAAAATTTTAAATCTTCGTAAGTCCCAAAGAGAAGCTGAAAATCCAAAAAGTTCATCAACAATAATTATACCACCTAATTAACTTCTTTCAATAAGTCTGTAAAAACCGTCTTTATCTTTCTTAAAGAGTTTTTTGTCCTGAAGATTCAAAACTATGGTATTGGGTTTGACAAAGCGGGCCTCGGCGGTTTTAGCGATAATCTTTTCTCTAGGCATCGGGCCGTGTTTTTTTAAAATACTCGTTAAAACGTCCTTAACTGTGCCGGCTTCAAAGCCCCAATCCGAAAGAGCATAAAGGCCGCGGCCGACCAAAACAAATCTTTTGTCTTTTATAAGCTCGTTATGGACGGTCTGAAAGTTGGCTTTTTTAGAATCAAAATTATGGCTATTGATGGCATCGGTAATTTCTCTGAAATGGAGAGGTTTATTAATTCTTTTAAAAATAAGATAAGCTTTGTCTTTTATGCCTTTGGGCCGAATCTCGGGCCAGCTGACTAAGCCGGCTTCGCCGAAAATATTTTTACCCATGGCTTTATGCAGTCCCAAATAAGACAGGACTATTTTAGGGTCGCTTGCGTTTTCCTGAGAAGTTTTATTGAAAAACGAAACAAGCTCTGTTTCCGGAACGACAGAATTCTGTTTTTTAAAGGCATGAACTAATTTTTCGGTTGCCTCTTTGGCTTTATCTATATAGAAGGGATCTTTAACCGTCCAGATAGAGTGATAATGATCGTCTTCGGGACAACGTTCAAAGTTACTTGATACGGTCATTAAAAAGACCAGAGCTCCGTTGGTTTTATTATACCGGCTGGAGCCCGAAAATTCATGGAATAAAAGATCTTCCCGGATGACATTTTCATAGCCTTGAAGAATCGCTTTTATCTTAAAAACCTGATCGCTCAAATTGAAACCGTCGAATTTTTTTCTGAACTCGCGCAAAGCCACTTCTTCAATCTGGCGGACCCTCTCCCGAGTGATATTGTATTTTTGACCAATAGATTCCAAGGTTTCAATATTACCGGTTTTAAGGCCAAATCTCCGGGAAACTATGTCCTGGGTTCGAGGATTCAAAGATTTTAAAATCTCTAAAATAGAATTTATAAAATTGACTTTTTCTTGCTCATTTAACATGTGAAAGCTATAATAGCACTCATCAGAAATGTTGTCAAACTATTTTTTAAAACAAGAGGAAAACAAGAAAATAGCAGTTTTGGGGCTTGGCCGTGAGGGTCGGGCTACCTTGAATTTTTTTAAAAAAAATAAAATAAAGGCCGAGGCCCTCGATGCTAAATTTGACAGAAATTATATTAATAAACTTAAAAAATACAACCTTATTTTTAGAACGCCGGGATTCCCCCGCCTCCATCCCAAGCTTTTAGCCGCCGAAAAAAACGGAGCCGCTATCTCAAGCCACATTAAATTATTTTTTGATTTGTGTCCGGCGAAAATTATCGGCGTGACCGGAACCAAAGGTAAAACCACAACTGCTTTATTGATATATCAAATATTAAAAACTAAATATAAAAATTCGGTTTTTGTGGCTGGCAATCTTGGAAAACCGGCCCTGGATATATTGTCGAAATTAAATAAAAAATCATTGGTCATTTTAGAACTTTCAAGTTTCCAGCTTCAGGACTTGGACAAGAGTCCTCATATCGCCGTGATTACCAATATTACTATTGATCATCTTGATCCTTCAGGAAAATTCGGACCAGCCACCCACCAAACCGCCAAAGAATACTTTGACGCCAAAGTAAATATAATCAAATATCAATCTGCCAAAGACTTTGCCGTAATTAATCCTTCGCTTAAAAATAAAATAAAAAAGACGGGTAGAGGTAAGAAAATCTATCCCAATCCCCTATTCTTTCAAACAAAGCTAAGGGGCCTATACAATCTTAAAAACATCGCTTTGGCGATTCAAGTCGGAAAAACTTTGAAAGTTCCGGAAAAAAATATATTGAAAGCAGTTAAAAATTTCAAAGGAGTCGAGCATCGACTTAAATTCATAAAAAAAATAAACGGAGTTTCATTTTACAACGATTCAGCCGCCACTAATCCTGACGCAACTTTAGCCGCCCTAAAATCTTTTAATGAACCGATCCACTTGATTCTTGGCGGTTCGGATAAAGGATTAAACTACCAAAAACTAGCTGGCTATATTTCAAAATCTAAAAATGTAAAGTCAGTAATGCTAATCGGCCAGCTAAAAAATAAAATATATCGAATTTTTAAACCAAGACTCGAATTTCAAGTTAAAAAAATAAAAAGTTTAAAAACTGCTGTCTTGACCGCTTTTAAAAATACTGCTAAAAATGAAGTGGTTCTTTTGTCTCCCGGAGCGGCAAGCTTTGATATGTTCGAAAGTTATGCCGAGCGAGGGGAGAAGTTCAAAAAACTGGTGCGCGGTTTGAAATCAAGGAGGTGAAAATTGGCAATAAAAGTCATACCGAATCGGCCAGAATCAGTAGTGGACGACAAAGTCGTGGTAAGGCATCTGGTTGCGAGAGGATCAGAATTAGTGAGAATTCTTCTTGAGGCCGGAGGCCTTATCGAAGGTATTTCTCCGACCAAAACGGACGCTTCCGGCATAACAATAGAAAAAACGATCTACTTTAATAGGCCGGACTCTCTTGATGAAGGTGTCGTTAATAGGTACGTCGAAGAATTCGGCGGCATCGTTAAAAAACTGGAGGAGGTCTCTGTTTCGCTAACTTCCTGCATTTCACCATTTCGCTCTCCAGAAGGGGTCCACTGAAATTCGTGGACCCTTATTTTTTTACGCGGCTAAGCGCCGCGATTATCACGCTTAGCGTGATGAAACAACATCAAAATCGGGCTGGCTAAAAAAATTGAAGAATAAGCGCCGGAAGCGATGCCAATAATCAAGGCCAAAGAAAAATTCTTCAAGGTCGGCCCGCCAAAAATATAAATGGCGATTACGGCAAAGAGAGTGGTTAGGGTTGTATTTATTGAACGAACTAAAGTTTGCTTTATACTCTTATGAACTACCTCATTAAAGTTGCCGGATGGATTTTTTAAAATATTTTCTCTGATCCGATCATACACAACCACGGTATCATTTATTGAATACCCTAAAATCGCCAGAGCCGCGGCAATAAGCGGCGCGTCAATGGCTACTCCTTTAAACTGACCAAGCCAAGAAAAAACTCCGATCGGCAAAAGTAAATCATGAATTAAAGCCACAATTGCCCCTAAAGCCAAAACCCAAGGACTAATTATTCCGCCGACTTTTGAAAAAACGACAGCCAAATAAAGAGAAATCAAAATTAAAGCAATAACTATCGCGATAATGCTTTTTCTTTTCAATTCCGAGCCCAAAACCGAACCGATTGAATCAAAACGAATTTCTTCCACTTCTCCGAAATTCCGGAATTCCGATAAAATCTGCTGATGAGTTTCTTCTGAAATTTCAGACATCTTGATTAAAAACCCGTCTTCGGTCTGGGAAACAGTCGAGTTGCTAACTCCTGATTTTTCCAACGATTCTTTTATTATTCTAAATTCTATATTCTGCGTTCTAAGTTCTAATAATGTTCCGCCCGTGAAATCAATGCCTAAATTCAGACCGTAAATTAAAAACAAACCTAAACATACGGCCATCAAAACCAGCGAAATTGAAAACATTACTTTGTAGAGTTTAGACATTGAACAATTTTACCACAATAACAAATATTATCTTTCTTCAAAATCAAGACACCTCGATTTTAATTTTTTATTTGATATTATGATATATCATAATATCATATTTTCATATAATTAAACTCATAATTAATAAACTTTATTTTCCATGGCATTTCTTAAACTTCTTTTTTGAACCGCACCAGCAGGGGTCGTTCCGGCCTAATGACGCTGATCTTTGCGGATTAGGTGCCGACTGACGCGGGATATTCTCTGAGTTTATCCGCATAGTTTCCGCACCTGTCCGCGATTGGATGCTGACTTTAAAAATCATATTCACCACCTGAAATTTTATTGATTTTAATAACTGCTCGAACATCTTCTGCCCCTCGATCCGGTACTCAACCAATGGGTCGCGCTGGCCGTAAGCCCGCAAACTGACCGAGTTTCTCAAATAATCCATTGCTTCCAGATGATCAACCCAAAGTTCGTCAATCACCCGAAGCAAAACGAATTTTTCAAGCTGACGCATAATCTCTTCACCAACTTGTTTTTCTTTTTCAGAATATGCTTTTTCAAAAGTTTCCAAAATATCTTGTTTTAAGTTTTCTTTATTTTGAATTTGATTTAAAATTGAAAATTTAAAATTTAAAATTGCGCTTACCGTTTCTTCTATCTCCCTCACATTCCACTCCGGCCCGGCAGTATGAATTTCTACTAATTCATTAACCACTCCTTCAATATAGTTTAGAATTTTAGATTTTGGTCTTTGGATTTCATCTGGATTTTGCCCGGCCTTCGCAGCCGAAGCTGCTTCGGCGGAGTGGGCGATTTTGTCATTGGTCATTACAATTTCTCGCCGCAGGCGATAAATTGTCTCCCGGTGCTTATTCATTACATTATCAAATTCCAAAACATATTTTCGGGCGTCAAAATGATGACCTTCAATTTTGCTTTGGGCCTGTTCAATTGCCCGACTGACAAAATTATGTTCAATCGGTTGATCTTCCGGAAAGCCGAGCCGTTCCATCAATCCTTTAATTCTTTCCCCGCCGAAAATCCTGATAACTTCGTCTTCCAAAGAGACAAAAAATTGGCTTGAACCTTGATCACCCTGTCTTCCGGACCGGCCCCGAAGCTGATTATCAATCCGTCGCGCTTCGTGTCTTTCTGTTCCAATTACATGTAATCCGCCACTCTGGCGAACTAGATGCTGGGCACTGGAATCTGACGGATTACCTCCTAAAATAATATCTACTCCCCTGCCGGCCATATTGGTCGCCACCGTAACCTGGCCGAAGCGACCGGCTTGAGCAATAATCTGACCTTCTGACTCATGGTTTTTGGCGTTTAAAACATTATGCGGGATTCCTTCTCTCTTCAGCATCGCCGAAAGCAGTTCGTTTTTTTCAATCGAAACCGTGCCCACCAAAATTGGCTGGCCCCTTGAATGCCTTTCCTTAATTTCTTCAACCACGGCTTTCCATTTGGCGCTTACGGTTTTATAAATCCGGTCAGGTAAATTTCCCCTTATCATCGGCATATTAGTCGGCACCTTGATAACGTCAATATTATAAACTTTATGGAATTCCTCGGAAGATGTGGCCGCGGTTCCGGTCATGCCGGCCAATTTTTTATACATCCGAAAATAATTCTGGAAAGTGATTGTGGCCAGAGTCCGCGATTCTTTCTGAACCGCCACGCCTTCTTTTGCTTCCACGGCTTGATGAAGCCCTTCTGACCAGCGCCGGCCCGGCAACAGGCGCCCCGTGAATTCATCAACGATTATCACTTCGCCGTTTTTTACCACATAGTCGCGGTCGCGCTTAAATAAAACATGGGCTTTTAAAGCCTCTTCAAGATGGTGAACGTGACGCATTCCAGCCTGATCATAGATATTCTGGAGGCCAAGTATTTTTTCAACTTTATCAATTCCGGCATCGGTAATGGTCACGGCCTTCAGTTTTTCATCAATGTTATAATCTTCGTTTTCATGAAGCCCCGGCGCGACTTTGGCAAAAGTTTTATAAAGTTCTCCTGATTCGGCGTCGGGGCTAGATATAATTAATGGCGTCCTGGCTTCATCGATTAAAATTGAGTCAACCTCATCAACAATAACAAAGTTATGTCCAGCTTCCGGCCTCTGGCTCATCTGGTCTCTAGAGTAAGCCATATTATCCCGGAGATAATCAAATCCGAATTCGTTGTTGGTGCCGTAAGTTATATCCGCTTCATAGGCCTCGCGCCTTGTGACCGGTCTTAAAAATTCATGAACTATCTTAAACGCTCCTTGAGTATCTCTGACTTTATCTAAATTGTTTTGTTCATTTGGATTTTGGATTTTATTTGAAATTTGCCCGGCCTTCGCAGCCGAAACTGCTTCGGCGGAGTAGGCGATTTTGTCATTTGGAATTTGTGTATGACTCGGGTCATAAATATAACTCGCATCATGATTAATACCGCCGACACTCATCCCTAACGCATTATAAATCTGCCCCATCCAGACCGTGTCGCGCCGGGCCAGATAGTCGTTAACAGTAATGACATGAACTCCTTTTCCCAACAAAGAATTCAAATAAACCGCCAGAGTCGCGGTCAAAGTCTTTCCCTCACCGGTTTTCATTTCGGCAATCTTGCCTTGATGCAAAACAATTCCGCCAATTAACTGAACATCAAAGTGGCGCTGGCCCAAGGTTCTTTTTGCCGCCTCGCGGACTACCGCAAAAGATTCAGGTAATAAATCATCTAACAGCTCACCGCCATTGAGCCGTTGCTTAAATTCTTCTGTTTTTTCTTTTAGTTGAGTATCTGAAAACTGCTTGTATTCATTCTCAAGCTTATTTATCTTTTCAACCAGCGGCTGAACCTTTTTTAGGTATCGTTCATTAGCATCGCCAAAAAGTTTCCCGAATATTGACATTGCCAAAAAATCTTAACAGAAAATGGGCTATTTTCCAAGTTCCTGAATCTTTGCTCTTGTCTTTGCCCCGACATAGCCGATTTGCGGAAAAATTCCGTGTTTTTGCTGAAATTTTATGACTGCGGTTTTGGTTAAAATACCGAAGTAACCGGTGATTCGAGCTTCGGGATATACACCATCTTTAATCAAGAACTCTTGAAGCCAGCGGACATCTTCGCCCTGCAAACGAACGAATAAATTTCGATTAAGAGCGCTGGCGGTTGGCAAAATCGGTAAAGAAAGGACCCGCTCCTGTCTTAGTTGAGCGATTTGTTTTTGCAAAGCCGAAATTTGGTCAAGAAGATCCTGAATTGATATTGGAGCCGGAATCGCTTCTTCAAACTCAGAAGTCATCTGGACTTTAAAAGTGAACTGGGAAGACGGATCGTTTTTAGTAAAATCAGAGGTCTTGGAATGGTTAGCCGGAATCAAAACAACTTTATGCACCTCGGAGCCGAAATTTTTAACAAAAAGTTTTCCGCTGGTTTCGTTTAAAGGAAAAAACCCGATTTCTTTCTGGCCGTTGATTTTAAAAACAATATAAGGAACCCTAAATTTTGTTCCCGGGTCAGCCGAAAACTCGATTTTTAAATTCAGATTAGCGCCGGCATTAATCGGAGTATTAAATTCATACCAAACCGGCTGCCAATCTTTGACTGTATTTAAAACTGAAATCAGGTCTCCGGTTCCGGAAAGACTGTAGCTTTGACTTGAAGGAATCCTTAAATTTTTAAGATGCGTAAATTTATAGGCGAATCTGGGACTGACGGTTTCATCATTTAAAACATTGGCGATACTCCAATTGGAAAAAATATCCGAGAAAGATTCGGCAAAACCGCTTGAAAGTAAAGTTTGATTTATCGATTCAATTCCGATTTTATCAATTCTCTGGGAATCGCCGATGATTTTTTCGCCGTAATGGTCAACCAGATAAAACATAAAAAGCGCGGCCGCGCCATAATCAGATCCAAGATTTTGCCATTCAACCAAAGGGTCAGACGGGTTCTGTTCAAAGGCAAAAACTCTTCTCCTGATATTGGAACTTTCGTAGGTATCGTCATAACCCAGAAGCCGCGGTCCATATTCGGCCCGAATTTCGTTAAGCCAAGTATCTTCGCTAACCCCCCGCAAAATATCTTTCTGATTAAATCCAATCAAATGCTGAAACTCATGAGCCAAAAACATTCTCGCTCTCCCATTGATTATTGAACTCGAGTTTAAAAAAACCATTTCTCTTTCGTTAGATTCCGGGACTTCTGTTTTTCTATACAAATGACTGGTGTCAAAGTAACCGCCGGCCTGATCAATCAGACGAGTGATGAAAATCGTAGTTCTTAAATCATTGTCAATTCCGGGTTTTGGCTCTGAACCCCAGAATTGAGTCTGGACAGGATAAATCCTGCTGTCGAATTCTAAAGCCAATTCGTCTAATTTCGGCAAAAATAAGTTTTTTTCCAACTCAGAAATGCCGATCCAGTAATCATCAGAAACATACCAATAAGCTTTATCGGAAATTTTCCTCAAAGTAGCGCTGATTTGGCTTCTTTGAAGATACTCATATTCCGGATTAACATTGAATAAAACAGTCTGGCCGAAAGAATCGGCGGAAGCGCTATTAGAAAGTAGAAAGTAGAAAGTAGAAAGTAGAATAAAGAGTAGAATAAAGAAAAGAAAAAAAGGAGAAGTTTTTTTCATTATCTAAGAGAATTTATAAAATCCTGGGCTTCCTTGGCAAAAGAAGGATCAATTATGGCTGCGGCTTGAGCTTCTTTAATAGCTTTATCTCTCTCCCCTATTTCCCGATAAGCCACCGCCAAAGAGGCGTGATACTGGGGATCTTTAGGATTAATTTTTATCAAAGCCTCGTAAACTTCGGCAACTTTATGGAAATCCTTTAAGTTGAAGTAAATATCCAGCATCCTCAAGGCGTCAGTTTCAGTTGATTTATAATTATATTCTGATTTTTCTATAATCTCGGCGCCCTTTCGAAGCTGACCGGCCTGGGCGGTGGTAATTCCTAAATACCAATGGGAAAGCCCGACTTCCGGATTCAACTCAACTACTTTTTCAAACCACTCTATCGCTTTTTGGTAGTCTTTTTTATTGAGATAAGCCTGGGCGATTTCGTAATAAGTTCTTACAAAGGTCGGAGAAACTTCAAAAGCTTTGAGGCTGTACTCTAAAGCAGTATCATTGTGAGGCGATTCCGGATCGCTTTTGCCAAGGATAATGTAAAGACGGCTTAAATACAGATAAGGAAGATAATCCTCTGGCGATTCTTCGGCGTTCTTTTTGATGTTTTCAATAGCCGTGAAAAGACGATCCTGATTCTTTTTATCTATTGCTGAAGCGGCGTTGGTCCTTTCAAGAATATACTGGCCGTAACGGTGGCGTATTTCGTACTTCCCGAAAGTGTTATAGCTCATTGCTTTATTGAATTTTTCAAAAGCCAAATCATTATCCCCCGCCCAGGAAGCGATAATGCCTCTAGTGGTGGCATAGTTTGCCCGAGCCGGTCGGATTTCGAAAAAATAAATCGAAAACCCGACTAAAACCGCTAAAATCAGGCCAATGACATTCGCCTCCAAAAACATTCTGGTCTTTAAATTTTCGGGCGTCGGCCCCGCTGAGCGGGGCGCCGGTTTAAGATTACGGGCTGTTAAAAAATTAATAAATCCGATGACTAGGAAAAACATGATGTAATTGGCTGAAGTGTCAAAAATGAAGGCGTTATGGATTGCGTAAGCGACTAAGGCGGAGATCAGGCCGATTTTAAAAACTTTGTTTTCAGCGGTGTCATTTAGTTTTCTAACGACCTGAAAAGCCAGGATAAAAATTAAAATATAGGCGATAAAACCAATTATCCCCATGGTAAAAAGAATTTCCAAAAACTGGTTATGGGCCCGGTCAAAAAGAGTTTCCGAACCAAGTCCCCGGAAAAACTTGGGATTAAAATGTTTTGAAAAAGGGACGTTGAACATTTCCGGCCCCCAGCCAAAAACCATTGTTTTTAAAGAATCATTCCAGCCGTCAAAGCCGGCTTGCCAGGCCCAGAAACGGGTTTGGACAGTAAAAGACTTGGGCGAAATATCGGCGTAACGGGACAAATAGTGGCTTTCTTTTACAAATTCGGTATTCCGCAAAGAATATAAAATTCCAGCAGTAGTAATTACCAATACTAAGAAATAAATGGTGTATTTTTTGATTTTCGCTGAGCCAAAATCAAATGAATAAAACAAACCGAAAACAATAATTCCGGTTATCACTCCCAAAACTGATCCCCTGACTCCAGTCATTAAAACCGCCAAAACGCCGATAAGAAAAACAAACCCGTAAAAATATTTTTCGTTCTTTGAGTTGGCCGGCCGGAAATAAAGCATCAAAGCTAAAAAAGCGTTGACGATCATATAGCCGGCAAACAGGGCCGGATTGCCGATGGTCCCGAAAATTTTATTCCGGCCGCCGGAGCCGATTACCCACTTCAAATCGGTTTTCTGCAAAAATCCGTAAAAAGCCGAGAGCAAGCTGGCTACCAGAGAAAGTTTGATAAAGGTCAGCCAATCTTCTTTTTTTCTTAAAACTGCGGTAGCCATCACAAAAAACAGCCAAAAGTGGAAAAAACTAAACCAGCCACCCATCCGTTCAAGAGTCCCGAAAAAGCTTTGATAAAAATTGACGCTGGTAAAAGTGGTTAAACCGAAAGCCAGAGTAAAAAGAGTAACCGCCCAAAATAAAGGGGTCCGGGGCGGAAGATAAGCCTTTCCTTTTTGAATCAGCAAAATAACATAAAAAACGGCTAAAATTTCAACTAAAGAACGAAAAACAAGCACCTTCCCGAAATGGAAAGGAGACATAAACTCGCTGAATATCACCAAAGGAATCAAAGCTGAAAGATAGATTCCGTATTTTATGATATTTTCCAGATTGACTTTAGGCATGGCTTTATGATATTTAAAGTTTAGTTATGAAGCGACTTTTTCTTTTCTTAGGTGATGTTTTAATCCTTTATCTTTCTCTTTATTTAACCTTGTTTTTCCGATACGGAAGTAATTTCAGTTCTCAAATTTCCATCCATCTTCTCCCCTTCTCTCTGCTTTTCATCTTCTGGATTATTGTTTTTTACATTGCCGGGCTTTATGAACTTAATTTATCAAAAAATCTGCCCGACTTCTATTCTTCCCTATTCAAATCAATTGCTATTTCTATAGCTTTATCCGTAATTTTTTTCTACCTGATCACTATTGAAATAGTCCAAATCGCTCCTAGAAGAAATCTTTTGATATATCTTGCCGTCTTCACCGGTCTTATCTCTCTATGGCGCTACCTTTACAACCGGCTCTTGGAAAAAACCTTTAAAAATAATACCATCATCGTCGGTTTTGATCAAATTTCTTTTGAGTTCGCCAAGTTTTTAAACCGCAATCCCCAGTACGGCTACAATTTAAGGTACGCCTTTGATATTTCCGAACAGGCCGCCTTTTCTTTCCGGGACATTGATTTCAGACAACTTCGGGGGACGAGAGATATGGAAAGAATCTTGAACGACGAACATATCAATACCATAATTTTGAGTCCGGAGGCTTACCGCCTCCCCAACATTATAGATTTTTTCTACAAAGCCAGCAAAAAAGGAATCCAGTTTGTGAATCTAGCCACGGCTTATGAAAGAATTCTCAAAAAAGTGCCTCTGGAAGCGATCAGCCAGCTCTGGTTTTTGGAAAAAGTTTCCCGGGCGGAAAAAAGATTTTATGAATTCGTGAAACGGTTGATTGATATAGTTTTATCTTTAATCGGCTTGGCCGCTTTAATCGTAATTTTTCCATTTGCCGGTTCGGCAATAAAACTTACATCGCCTGGACCCCTATTTTACAGGCAAAAAAGAATCGGAAAAGGCGGAAAAATTTTTGAAGTCATAAAATTCAGAACAATGATGGATGAAGCCGAAAAAAACGGAGCGGTCTGGGCCACAAAAGATGATCATAGAGTCACTAAGTTCGGCCGGTTTTTAAGAAAAACAAGACTGGACGAATTGCCTCAAGTTTTAAACATTCTAAAAGGAGAAATGTCTGTTGTCGGTCCACGCGCTGAACGGCCAGAATTCGTCGAAAAATTTAAAAAGGAAATACCATTTTATGAAGAAAGGCTTCTGGTTCGTCCAGGCCTTTCAGGCTGGGCCCAGATTAATTACGGCAAAGACTTGAATCAATCTGATACTAAAGAAAAACTCCAGTACGATTTGTATTATATTAAAAACAGATCTCTCACTATTGACTTAGCAGTAATTCTTAAAACGATTAAAACTGTTTTATCGGCAACAGGCTGGTAAGTCCTCGGAGGGGGCTTCGCCCCCTTCCGACACTCGCTCCGCTCGTTGCCTCCCCCGATTTCGCCTGTTGTCGGTGCAGCGGCTCCTCCAACGGCGAAATCTAAGAAACTTATCAACAATTTCTTATTTACTTCTTTTTTGGTTTTTCTAAAATTAAATCAGCACTTCTAACTTCGCGTTCATTTTGGAAAGGAAAGTTGAAAAGAATGGAAAGAATGGACAAAAATTCTGAAATCGCCGCGAAGCCGTCAGCACCCACCAAAGGAATTCCGTCACTCCCACAAAAAACGAAGCCAAGAAGAATTCACCATCACTACGAGATGGAAGAAACGCCAGAAGCTTCTTCCCCTAGTCGCGGCAGTATCAGCCGCGATCCAAGAATGGAGTGACTGATTCCGAACAAAAAACGGGACCCTAACCAAGTCCCGTATTCTTTTTTGTTTATTCTTCAAAAGTTTCGTCAATCATCTGGCAAATTAAAAGAGTTTACAATTTCTTCTCCCGCTGATTTAATGCTCTGAATTTGAGACCGGTTCAACAAACCGATTTTCGTTTCTATTGATTTTTTGATTAAGTCAATAATATCCATAAATTGAAAAATTCTTATTTTTATGCTTCTATAAAGGTCGGCTCATCATAATACCTAACAGTTTAAAAAACAAGTTATCCAGCTAATTTAAAATGCTTTCAAAAACAAAAAAAAGAGTTAATGATTTTTTGACCCAGCTTCAAGAATCTACCGGCATCGATATGCATTATATCGCCCGAGGCGGCGGCTGGTCTCTGTTTAGTTTTGTAATAAACTCTTCCCTTTCCTTAATCACGGCTGTTCTTTTTGCCAATCTTCTTCCAAAAGAAACATACGGAACTTATAAGTATCTTCTTGCGATTGTAGGTTCAATTGGATTTTTGACTTTAACCGGAATGAATACGGCTGTTGTACAGGCTGTCTCCCGTGGTCAAGAAGGAGCGCTTCAATTTTCAGTAAAACTTCAGCTGAAATGGAACCTGCTTCTTACTATTGCGGCGGTGGGAATCGGTTTATATTATCTTATAAAAGGAAATTTAATTTTCGCCTATTCCATTTTTATTTTATCTGTTTTCTCCCCTCTTAACGCCACTCTAAATACTTACGGGGCATTTCTAGCCGGCAAAAAAGAATTCAGAAAAATTAATCTTTACGGTATCGCGGCCACTGTTTTTTTTGTCGGCCTAATGGCTGTTGTTTTAATTTTAACTGAAAATATAATCGCGTTAATAACGACCTACTCATTGGCTACATTATTGCCAAAATTAATTTTCTACAGAAAGACCCTTAAAATTTTTCGGCCAAAAAAGATCCCCGAAGAAGAAAAGAAAAAACTTATTTCATACAGCGGCCATCTATCTTTAGTAAATGTTTTTTCCATCATATCCCAATATATAGATAAAATCGCCGTCTTTCAATTTTTAGGTCCCGTCCAGTTAGCAGTATACTCGTTTGCATTAGTAATGCCTGACAGAATCAAAGGTTTTTTAAAAAACGCAAGTGCAATTCTTATCTCTAAACTAGTCGAAAAAGAAATAAAGGAAATAAGAAAAGTGTTTTATAAGAGAGTTCTGCAGGGATTAGCTGTTGGAGCGACAATCAGTTTAGTTTATATACTTTTCGCTCCGATTATTTTTGGATTATTTTTCCCTAAGTATTTAGAATCTATAATTTACTCCCAAGTTTTATCTCTTTCTTTAGTTACTTTAATTCCGGCAATTTATATGGGCAGCGTATTCAGAAGCCATAAAATGATCAGAATAATTTATCTAAGCAGTGCCGTTCCTCATATTGCCAGAATTATTTTATTTCTGACTTTGGGAAAAATCTGGGGAGTCTGGGGAATAATCTGGGCGGCTCTTTTAATCTCTGTTGTCGGCCCTTTCTATAATTTTCTGCTTTGGGGAATAGAAATGAGAAAACTTGAAAAATCCGGTTAATTCTATACTTATTGCAGCAACTTTCGCTTTAAAAATTTAAAAGTTTCGAGTTCTCTATAATCAACAAAAATTAAATGCCTTGGTTTAGTAGTCTTATGGGTACCCCGGCGATGAAAGCCCATTGTATTTGCTATGACTAAGGTATTGGCTTTACCAGTAAACGGAATAACCTTCATCCCCTGTCTTTCAAGAGCTTCTCTCTCTACTTCCATCGGCTCTTCTCCCTGGCGATTTCTAGACCACCGCCCAAAAGCTATACTCATTTTATATTCCATCCATAATCTTTTTAGGGTTAATTTTTGAGAGCCTCTGGCGTATTCAAAAGCGGCATTGCTATCGTCTATATCATTTAAATAATAAAGGCATTTAACCGTCGGATAGCTGACATCGAAATGAACCTGATCCTGAGTATCAACGGCCCGCTTCCCGATATCTTCCTTATGGTAAAAAGTTTCTTCAAAGGAAACTTTTGGTTTAACTAAAATATCTTTGCCTAAAACAGCAGAAACAATTTCATTGATGAAACTGTTGCTGGCTAAGTGTTTATCAAGAATAAAATTTGAATCCTTCTTATCATCCCTGACTAAAGCTGCTCGAGCCATATAGGGCGACCGTTCGTTCATAATTTCTTTCTTTGCTTTATCACACTCATTTTTAATTTGTAAAAAAACCTCTTCCGGAAAAAAATTTGGAATAACGGCAATACCGTCAGCCATAATCTTTTCATAGATCGCTTTGCCTTGTTTGTCTTGAAGAAATTTTTTCCCCCGTAATCCATAAAAAGTATTAAAAACCAGAACTCTTAAGATATGGTAGCCTAAAAGATTGGAAATGAATCCTCCCGCAAATCTGGGCGGGTAAGTATATAGTTTTTTAACCAGCGATTTAATAAATCCAATCATTTTTTCAATCTATCACTGCTTGCTTTTATAAGCAATTAACAATGAAATCTCTTTGGGAAAATAATTTATTAAGCCGCTATAAACTTTATTTTCCTGAGATAGAATAAACTTATGGCTGAATTTTGATTCTGGGAGTAATTTGTTAATTTTAGTTTGCACCCAAACCGGCATCACAGATAAAAATCTTTTGATAAACCGCTTATTTAATTTTGCCAAATAATAATTTTCGATCTTGGTAAAACCGGCCTTGTTAAAAAAATCATTCCAATCTTTCAAGCGATATTCTTTTTCTCCATTCATTCTTCTGGTAAATCTTTTATCTAAAGAAAAATCATATAACTTTTTGTCATTTTCGCTGTATTCCGTATCCAGTAATTCATTCAAGTCTTTTTCGGTAAAATAATCTGGACGGGCTTTATCAAAACAAAAAATAAAACCGTCTTTTTTCAAGATTCTGAAGCATTCCTTAAGGGTTACAGCGAGATTATTTGAATGATGCAAAGAAAAGAAATCAAAAACAAAATCAACGGATTCATCAGGCAATTCCATATTGTCAAAACTGCCGATTACCCCTATGACTTTTTCTGATTTGCCGTTTAAAACATAGTCAGCAATTTTAGGCGCTAAGAGCTTTACTATCGGCTCACAAACTTCAACTGCATACATTTTTTCGATTGGTTTTCTTTTAGCTAAAACTGAACTAAAGGTCGCTGGACCAGCCCCAACTTCTAAACCAATCCCTTTTATTTTATTTTTTAAAAAATTATTTTCGACAAAATCAATTAGATTTTCCAAATCTTTTATTTCAATATTCGGCGCTACTTTATCAAAAGTAATTTGTCGAATAATCGTAAGGGGTTCTTCATTTTTTAGGTCTAAAGCAAATTGAGTCCGATAATGCTCCTCGGTTTCCTTTTTTAATTCATCATTGATAGACCACTGAAGGATATTAAACATAATTTTTGCTTATTATTATCGTCCCATGTGAATCAGGAATGGGAATTCCTGAAAGTTTATTTTCGGTTAGAAACTCATCAACTGCCTTCTTAACTCCTTCCCAGTGATCATTGTTGTAATCATGAACAAAAATATAGCCTCCCTTGCTTAATTTTGGATAAAAACTCTTTAATCCTTCCAGTATCGGTTCATATAAATCAACATCAATTCTAACGAAAGAAAAATTGGTATCCGGGACTGAATCTTTATTGAACTTTCCCACGTGCAATTGGCACACTTCTGGATATTTCATTTTTAAAAGAATGTCTTCTGGTGAAACTTCGGCAAATTTAAAGTTTCTCTCTATGTTCTGGGCTAAGTTTTTATTTACATCATGTTCAACGTGTTCTTTAATAAATCCTCCAAAAGTATCAAATAAATGAAGTTTTCTATCTGGGAATGCTTGATTTATTTTTTCAGCAAAATCGCCTCTATAGACTCCCAGTTCAGCCACATCTCCGTCAATTTTTTTTCTCTTTATTTCATCAACGCATAATTCAAAAGTGGCGAGAAGAATATAATCAGAATAAAAATTAGAGATTCTTGTTTGGAAATTAAGCGGCCGACTCATATTCACTAATGTCCTTGTGATGATAGCATTATTTTCCCAAAACCACCTTACTATCAAACGATATAAAAATCTTTTAACTTTATCTTTTATTCTCTTCATTCTTGATTTTTTAATCTTCCAAAATTTGAAAAATTTTTAATCTTATTCCAAATCAGTCGCAAAACGAATTTATATTTCTTCTTATAAATATATAGGAGCAAGACTTGCCAGCGGTTGTATTTATCAGGAAACTTTCGTAAGTACTTGGGCAAAACTTGAATTTTTTCTTGGTCAATTTTAACCGAGGTCCATAAAAGCTTATTGCGACCCTCTTTAAGAACGAGTGTTCCATCATAAAGCTGAAAAATCTGCATTTGAGCCGACATATCTTTATGAATACAATATGGTTTATCGCAATCAATCTTGAAAAGTGGTAAAAATTCGTTTTTTACAAAAAAAGCATTTAAGTAAGTAGTGGCAACTAATCTATAGCCTTTCTTTATAGCAAGATTGTAAAGTGCTAATAATGAATTACCGTGATTGATATCTTTATTCTTTTCTTGAATAAACTCAATATCAAGCGGAATTGAAGGATTAAATTCGATTACAACAACTTTCGGTTCATAAGTTTTAAGAGAATACCAAAGGTGGTAATCATTGCCATCAACGTCAATAGAAAGTAAATCAAAATCTCTTAGTATATTTGTATTTTTTAAAATACTATCTAAACTATTTTCCCCTTCAAAATCAATGAATTTATTCAAACAGTCAACTTTATCTTTCTCTTTATAATTTTCCGACAATTTTTTAAATCTTTTTGGGTCGGCTTCAATTAAAACAGCACTCCATCCATAATTAACAATTAAATTTCTGGTATTACTTAAATGTTCACCATCGTAAGCACCAAACTCCACGCACCATTTATCTCCTTTAATAATTTCAAATATTTTTTCTAAAATACCGTCCTCGCCGTATTGAGAGAAGATTTTTTTTGCGTGAGTGTTAAGCCAATCGTTTTGAATCGTATCCATATCTTTACTTCCCTCTTATTCTGTCTCTGATTTTTCTCACCTAATTATTCTACCTGATCCGGCACGATAATCAAATCTGCCTTGATATTTTCCTTATAACTATGTCTTTTAAAAATCTATAAAATGAGCTATGATAGTGCGTGCGATGCTTTCAGCAAAAGAAATCAAACGCCTAATTCTAAAAAAGAAAGGGATTATTACGGCTTCAAGCGCCCGGGTTTTTCGCCAGTCGTATTTCGGCAATGACATCATCGCGCCAAATAGCGACCCGACTCCGGATAAAACCGACTGGCGCGGATACGCGCCGGTCGAACTCTGGATTATGTCTATAGTCGAAGCTGATAATCAAGTCCGGATGCCCGGCGAAGGAATAACAAAGGTATTAATCGACAGTGAGAAAATTCCCTTAACGCAAATCAAAGACCTTTTAGGCGAATTTGTTTTCGGTTCATATATAAACCATTGGCCGCTTACGAAAATTCTTGATATCGGCGGCCGAACTACAAGGACAAGTTTCGGCACAAAAGAAATTCCGCCGATCCCGGCACATGTTCACGGCGGAAAAATTTCAAAAGGAAAAGTCCTTAAGCCCGGAAAATCAGAAGCCTACTTTTTCCCGCCAACTAATTTAGAGCCTTATAACAAAAAAATTTCTGCCAAGACAAGAATCGGATTAAAACCAAAGGTAAAAAAAGAAGATATCCGAAAAAAACTTAAAGAATTCGGCAAGAATGATTTAATGTACACATTGCTTAACGAATTTAAAATAAGACCGATGACCGGCTGGACCGTTCCCCAAGGAATCATCCACGCTCCGGGCCCCTACCTTACCTTTGAAATCCAGCTTCCTCAAGATGACTATAACTTGGCTTCGTGGAGACTAGGAGAACGTCTTGAAGAACAGGAAAGAAACCGCCGTTATGGGGAACTCGTCTTAAGGGGTCTAAAAAATGAAGGCGTCTTTGTGGAGTTGCTTCTTGACTGGCCCGCAAATACGGATAAAGATTTTGAGAAAAAATATTTCCGCGAACCGAAAGTAATCGAGTCGGGTTCATGGGGCAGAAGATTGCAGATATTCTTTGACCAGTTTTACGGCGAGGGATGGGAACTGTTTCCCGGACAAACCAAAACTTTACCGGTGAAAAACGTGCCCGTTGCCGGAGTTGTCTGGAGTGGCCAAGCGGCCATTAACGACAGCCGCCTCGAGCAAGGCGGCCAAAATGAATTTCTCGCCATTCCAGATACAAAAATCACCGTAACTAACCCGGGTATCCTACCTCTTTTCATTTACACCGTCGAACCGATTAAAAACCAGACTTCCTGATCCATCATTCTGCTCTCTGTATTGAATTTGACTATAATTTAAATCTGATTTAAAATTTTATCTCGCAATGAAATCAAAGAGATATAAATCAATACTCTTAGACGTAGACGGAACCATTGTCCCAATTGGGCCCCATACCGTTCCCTCCAAAAAGGTAGTGCGTTATTTAAATAAGGCAAAAAGTAAAGTGATCGTTTCGCTTGTTTCGGGACGTCCCGTCAGCTGGCTCACTGATATTTTCCGACTGTTGAACATAACAAATCCCTGCATAGTCAACGGTGGCAGCCAGATTATTGATCCGAAAACTCAAAAGGTCCTCTGGGAAAAAAAGATTGACAAAAAATCTTTGGCTAAGATCCTAAAAATCATCCAAAACAACAAATTATCTTTTCTTGTGAATGACGGCGGGGTGGAATACAGAAATCCGAAAATTCTTAAATTCAGCCGGCCGATTGCAATTCAGGTATCATATTTAAACTCCGGAAAAATCTCCAAGTATTTAGAAAAATTTAATAAAATTCCAAATATAACGGCACACTCTTTCCCCTCATGGGGAAAGAACAAAGTTGACATCTATATTACTCACGAAAAAGCCACCAAGCGCTCCGCGGTAGAAAAACTAGCGGCACTCTTAAAAATAGATATTTCCGACATGATTGCTGTTGGGGATGGGGAGAACGATGTCCCGCTCCTCATCGGGTGCGGCCTAAAAATTGCGATGGGAAATGCCGCAGAAAAACTTAAAAAAATAGCGGATTACGTCGCCCCATCTATCGATAATCACGGCGTGGCTCATATAATAGAAAAATTCATCCTGCATCCGAACTAAAACACGATATGCCTATCGCCTAATAGTTATTCAGATTCGTCAAACACAAAACGCACAGCTTCTCTAATCATATTTTCAACACTGCTCTGCGGTATTCGTATAAGGCAGGACTCGGCAATGTTTTTATAATAATCATCGATGCGGCCGGCGCTTCTTAAAAAACTGGCCCGGATCGCCGGATCCGACCAATTCTTCATGTCCGAATAGTCGTCAGGCAACATAAATTCCGAGCGGCGCTTGGCTTCTTCAAGATCGGGTGATTCAAGAACTATGAATTTAAGAGAAAACCCGAAACGCCGTGAAAGCTCTTTTATATACTCGTACGTTTCTACAAAATCGTGATCCATAACGACAACCGGAATTCCTCCGGAATCCAATACTGCGGGCGCCATAACCTTGCACATGGCCCGGGCAACCCAGTGCCGATAACCAAGGCTCTCGGCTGAATCCGGCTTACCAGTATTCTCGCCGAAAATCTTCATTCTGATTTCATCCATATCAACCAGCGCCGGCTTTAGGCCTTTTAAACGAAGCGCCTCAATAATACCTTTTGCAACCGTTGTTTTGCCCGCGCGTTTTGCACCGTCTATATGAATCTGCAGTCGCTGTTTCATTTTATAGTTTATAGCCTGCTTCCTTGCCATCGTTATAAAACATTTTAACCGTCTCCAAAGATAATTCCTTTAAATCCATGCCTTTAAATTTTTCGTATTTGGCTATCAGTTCAGAAGTACAGGTAATTATATCTGCTCCGGCTTCTTCGGCCTGATAAATATTTAAAACTTCGCGGGGCGATGCCCAAAGTATTTGAGCCAGCCCGCCGATTAAACTTTTAGATTTTGAAACATATTCACCGGGTTCTCTCCCTGTATCAGCAATCCTTCCGGCAAAAATTGATATTATGCTTTTAGAGTTAATCACGGGTTTTAAATTTTCAACTTGGTCTAATTCCGTAACTGCCGTAATATTTAATTTTAAATCAGAGAGTTTCTTTATTAATCCAACAGAGTACTCCCCTTTTGTGTTTGTAATCGGTACCTTCACATACACGTTTTCACCCCAGCCTGAAATTAATCTAGCTTGTCTTTCCATTTGATCAAAGTCATCAGCAAAAACCTCAAATGACACCGGCTTATCTCTAACTTCGGCAAGAACTTCTTTACAGAACTTTTCATAATCAACGACTCCGGCCTTCCTCATCAGAGTCGGATTTGTCGTAAAACCCTGTACTTTATCCTTATATTCCCTTATGGCATTTAAATCGCTTGAGTCCAGAAATATTTTAATCATATTAGTAAATATTCTATTAAACCTTCCGGGCGCCTAAAATCAAATCACACACTTCCCGCAAGGCATGATCGCCGCCTTGGCGCTTGGTTGCATAATCAGCAATTTTCAGACATTCGGAGGCGCCATCTTTAACCGTAAAAGCAACGCCGGCATATTTTAGACAATCCAAATCATTCAAGTCATCGCCCATATAAGCGACTTCTTCTATGTTCATTCTTTCCCGTTTAATAAGGCTCTTAAATGAAGATAACTTATCATCCGGACTGTAAAGCATCTCTATTTTCAGCTTTTCACATCTTTTAGCGACGACGGGGCTTGATTCCATGGAAATAACCACAAATTTTATACCTTCTTTTTTGAGTAGATTCATGCCTAAACTGTCACGGCGGCTGCAAACAACCGTTTCGATTCCATCCTGATTCAAATAAACTTTAGCGTCGGTAAAAACCCCGTCAAAGTCCAAAGCAAATAGTTTTATTTTCTTAAGTTTACGATTTAAATCCGCACTTATTTTTTTCATAGGTTTATGCCTTTATTTTATCTTAAGTTGAATATCTTAATCATAGAAATCTAATTTTAACAAAATTCCCGGTTTTGTAAATATTCGCCAATTCTGATATTGTTTGTTAAATGACCATTTTAAAAATATTTGACTATCTAACCATCGCCAGTTTAGCTTTTTTAAGTTACGGGGTTTTATCGCAATGGCATTATATTTTTAAAAGCAAGTCGATTCGCGATATTGTTGTCCAAGATGTTTTAATCAGGTGGATTGCCACTTTAGTTTTGTTAATCAAAATAGTATTTGTTGGCGACCTTTATTTAATAATCGGACAGTCAATTTTTTCATTAGCTATTTCGACATACGCATTAACTTTATTATATATAAAGTCAAGGTATAAACAATGAAAATTGTAGCTGTAATTCCGGCTCGGGGCGGGTCAAAAAGAATTCCCCGGAAAAATATAAAAAACTTCTGCGGCAAGCCGTTAATTGCCTGGACGATTTTAGGGGCGCTTAAAAGTAAATACCTGGATCGGGTGATTGTTTCAACCGACGATGAAGAAATTGCCAAAATCGCCAAAAAATACGGCGCCGAAGCGCCGTTTTTGCGGCCGGCAGAACTGGCAATCCCGACTATCGGCCTTGAACCAGTGCTTAAACACTCTTATGAATGGCTTTTAGAAAACGAGAATTATAAAGCTGACGCGCTGGCGCTTTTGCTGCCGACAGCCCCCTTAAGACAAACACGTCATATTGACGATGCAATTGAAATTTTTAAAAAGAAAAAATCTGATTCAGTGGTGGCAATCAATGAAACGCCGGCCAGCCACTCGCCTTATTGGACTTTGGTTATAAATAAAAAAGGCAAAGTAACTTTATGGAACGGCTCTGGTTTAGAAAACAGAATAACCCGCAGTCAGGATTTTCCCCAAAAGTGCTATTCCTGGAACGATTTGGCATATGTTTTTAAGCCAAAAAACTTGTTTAAAAAAGTGCCTAATCTTTATGGCGACAATGTGGAACCATATATAATCCCTGATCCTTCCAGATACGAAGCTGATATAAATACTCCGGACGACTGGGAAGCCGCCGAAATAAAATTCAAAATACTCCAGAGAAAAAACTTTCTTAAAAACCGCTAACTGACCAGCCGCCGTCAACTGTAATATCCGACCCCGTCACATAACTTGAAGCGCCTGATGCCAAAAAAACTGCGGCGCCGACAAGCTCTTTTGGTTCGCCGTATCTTTTAATCATGGCCCGTTCAAGCCTCGCAGCGCGAGCTTCAGGATCAGCATAACTTTTTGCAGTCATGGCTGTATGCATATAGCCGGGGCTAATGCTGTTTACCCTGATTCCATACTTTGCCCAATCTTTAGCCAAAGCCCTCGTCAAAGAAGCTAAGCCGCCTTTAGCCGCAACGTAAGCCGGATTATTAGAATATCCAAATTTACTGCTTATGCTTGCTATATTGATAATGCTGCCCTCTTTCTTTGATTTTATCATTTCTCTGGCAACCAGCTGGCTTAGTTGAAAATGAGCAGTTAAGTTGACGGCTATTGTTTTTTCCCATTGATCTATCGGATATTCTTCAGATGGGTACCCCACTGTTATGCCGGCGTTATTGACTAAAGTATCAATTGTTCGGCCGGATTTTTTAATTTTTGAAATAATCCTTTCTAAATCTTCTTTTTTGCTGATATCGGCATTTATAAAAACTGCTTGGCTTTGCTTTTTAAAAAGTTCTGGTTCTTCCGGATTGATAATATCCACAAAGTAAACAAAAGCTCCGGCGGCAAGAAAGCCGTTAGCAATTGCTTGACCATTTCCTCTTGCCGCGCCGGTAACTATCGCCGTTTTACCTTCCAAAGAAAAAATGCCGTCTAAGAATTGGCTGTTTTTTTGCTTACTTTTTTTATTCATAACTTAAGAGTCTACCTCTTTTTGTTCTATTTATCAAATCTCCGGAAAAATACTCCAACTGCTTCCATGCGGATCCGAGGCAGAAGATTGTAGATGGTGTACATTCTCATATTTTAACAAAGGGGTGGTTCCAAGGTATTGAACCATAACATAATTTAGACATTTATTATATTTATTTTATAAAAAAACAATAAAATCACAAAACTACTTATCAACACTGATTTCAACAAAAATCCCTTGGCCAAACAAAGACGGCCAGAGACGGTTCAAAATCGGCATACCTTCATAAAGATGAATTTTGAAATTCTTATAACTCTGGTTTTTTAGCCACCAAGCCATATCGCGAACTGTCCAAAACCTTAAATGTTCTGATGGCCGCACCCGCCATTGAAGCGGAAATCGGCCAAAAAGTAACCTAAACCGATGCACAAAAAATCCGGTATTAGGTACGGAAAAAAACACTCCTTTTTTCGAATTTTTAAAAGCCCACTTTAAAATTTCTTCCGAATTAGACAAATGCTCAATTACCTCAAAAAGAAAAACATAATCCGCTTGGGGAAGTCTGTTTAACTCTTCAACTTTTGAAATATCTAAATTAAGTATCTCAATTCCCTTCTCTTTAGCTAAAGCCAAAACCTCTTTTGAAAAATCCACACCAATCATCCTGCCTAGCTTTTTTCTTTGATTAATATAAAAAAGAATTCCGCCGTCGCCGCAGCCGACATCAATCACTGAACTTCCCGATTCAATCGCCTTAACTACAAAATCAGCTCTCTTTTTTTGAAAGCTATTTAGCGGTTTCTGGGATGCTGACTTTCTTTCTTTCCAATAAAGAGTATAGTCCGGGTCGTTGTCTTTCAACGCCGGGTAAATAAATAATTCCTTAAGCCACTTTTTCAAAGTATAGAGCATTAAAAATCCTGGGTTTTTCGAAGCATCTTGATAATCGGAATTTCGGCTTCCAAAACGGTTTTTACGCCGGTGCCGGTTGCCGCGCTCATCGCTCTCACGGCTTTGACAAGTTCGACAAATTCCTGGGGCTCCAGACTGGCGGCTTGATCGCCGCCGAACATTTTTTTATCCAAAGTGATATGACGCTCAATCAGTCGGGCGCCGATGGTTGCCGCGGCAACAGAAGCAACAATCCCCTTCTCATGGCCGCTGTATCCTACTTGTACCGCTGGAAAAAATTTCCTGAATTTAATAATTGTTCTCAAATTCAGGTCCTTTTCTTCGGCCGGATAAGTAGAGACGGTATGAAGCAGGATTAAATTTCTGGTTCCCAAAATACTAAGCGCCTTTCTGACTTGTTCCATCGTACTCATACCGGTTGAAAGAATCACCGGCCTGCCGGTTTGCTTAACTTTTCTTAAAAGCCCGGCATTAGTCAACATCGCCGAAGCGATTTTATGGCAGGGCGGATCAAGTTTTTCGAGAAAATCAAGGCTTTCTTCATCCCATGGAGAAGCAAAACACAAAAGCCCTTTCTGATTCGCGTAAGAAAACAATTCTCTGTATTCGGCTTCATTAAATTCACGGGCGTATTTTAGATCTCCGTCGGTAGAATCTTGAAAATCGGATTTGATTAATCGTTCAACCGATTCTTTCGGAAGAGCCTCTCGTTTAATCGCATTTTCCAAAAGATCTCTGGGCACGGCCCGAGGTTTAGCCAATTCTTCAGCCGAATAAACCATCGGAATAGTTCTTTTTTGAAATTTGACGGCTTGGGCGCCGGCCTCAGACGCTATATCAATCAGTTTTTTTGCAATCTCCATACCGCCGTTATGGTTAACCCCGATTTCAGCTACAAAAAAAACCGGCTGTGTTCTAGAAACCGGAATTTTACCTAAATAAACATCAGGCGGTTCTGATGGAATTTTCTTAACAATCCTTACAAATTTAGTGACAGCTCGATTGACCAAATTCGTAAACATAATAGCATTATAATCTTATTGCTTAATTAAGCTGATGTCAATTGAGCCGATATCAAGTTAGCGATCCGTTCGCCCGCTTTCCCATCAAGCGAAAAAAGATGGTTTCTAACAATATTATCTCTCCCATCTTGATCAATGGCAGGATCAGTCAAATAATTATTGATCCATAAAATCAAGTCTTTTTTATTTTCAACCACTCTCGTCCCGCCCTGAATTATCAAGCTTCTTATATTATCTTCATTATGATATCTTTTTACACTAATTTCGTAATCCTTTTTCTCCCAGCCGTCAAAACTGACAATAATCTGGGGCTTGTTAAAAACTGCGGCATCCAAGCCAAGAGAAGTAGCGATATAAATTATTATGTCGGAGTAAAAAACAGAATTACGGAGGTGGCTTTCGTCATCCGGATTAATCTCTGTTACTCTCACATTGGTACCGAATTTTGTGCCCGGGTTTTCGATTATAAAATTTTCATCGGCCTCAAACTTTGAAAAATCAGCCGGGTGGGACGGATGGTTTCTGACTAAAAACTGAATATCATCTGGCAAAGCGCCATCTTTAATTGCATCTTTAAGAATTCGGCAGATTTGCCAATCTGTGTCTGAAAGAATTTTTCCGGCCGGGGCAAAAAGGATTAGCCTCTTTTTCGGGTTAACCCCGATTTTAGAAAAAAATTCTTCCCGGCTTAAAGTCGGGCCTTTAATAAAACTATCGAACTGAGGCAGACCGACGACAGAAATAATTTTTTCTGAAACACTGTGAAACCTCACTGCCTCTTCTTTGGCCAACTTACTGTTAACAATAGCTTTATTAGGAATGATTCTTAAAACTCCTTTGGTTGTGGTATTATCCCAGGAACGAACCATCCCTATGGTTTTTATGCCTGCTTTTTTTGCCTGTCTCAAAAAGAGCGCATCGTATTCGGAAAAAATATCAGTTGAAAAAAATAAATCAGGCTTATATTTCAAAAAATATCCTTTAAAAATTTCTTTTGGAGAAAATATAAAATCTAAAAATCTATACACTCCTCTTAGGGCGCTGACGTGGCTTAAAATCGAAGCAGAAGTATTAACCAAAAAGTAGTTCAAATAGCCAATAATATTTCGGTGTTCATATAATCTTGTTTTTCTTTGATCCTGGATATAAAAACTATTTTGAAGCAAAAAGGCCAGCCGATACCAAAATTTATTGTATGATGAACGAATTATTTTATCTAAATCTATACCTTCAATTTCAATATTGGCCCCGCTGTAATATTTATTAATAAAATCTTTTTTATACTCATGAGTAAAAATAACAATTTTAATATCTTTTTGATTTTTTAAAATCCTAAACGCATCCGTATTTAAGATATTCCGGGAAACAAATGGATGGAAACAGCTTAGAAAAATCGTTTTCATAAAATTTCTTTATAAACCTTTAAATATTCATCAACGGTTTTATTTAAATTATGGCTCTGGGCCCATTCTAAACTCGCTTGGCTCATTTGATAATATTTCTTTGAATTAATAATCTCTAAAATCGCTTCTGCTGTTTTTTCGATATTTTTTTGAGGAATTAAAATACCGTTATACCCGTTTTTAACTGCATCTCCAATACCATTGCCCAAAGTGCCAATCACTGGTAAACCAGCGGCGGCGGCTTCTAAAAAACCCAGGCCGAATCCCTCAAAATGATAATTATGATTGATCGATGTCAAAACAAACAATTTAGCGGTTTGATAAAGTTTTTTTAATTCCTCGTCCCCCATTTCTTCCAAAAATCCGATATCATTCCCAATATTATTATCTTTTACTAATTTTTTAAGATGCCCAAAATAACTTTTATCGCCCTGATTCCCAACTATTTTATATTTTAAATCCGGAATTTCTTTTTTTGCTAAAACAAAAGCCGGTATGGAAATATGATAGCCTTTTCGAAACTTCAAAGCTCCGACACTAAGAATAAATTTTTCATCAGTTTTAATATGGGGCCTGTAAAATTTTTCAAAGTTTATTCCTGGATTTATTACTTTTATATTTTCAAGTCTTATTTTCTTAATAATTTCGGATTTAGTGAAATTACTTATTGTAATTATTTGGTTGGCTTTTTTATAAGCCCATTTTAATAATAGAGAAGTTCTAAAATTGTATAATGGTTCAACCGCATAAGTGCCAACCCCGGTAATTATCAGCTTTTTACTTAGCCCCGTATTGGCTATAGCGCCAATTACGCCATAAGGATATCCATCTAAAGCATGGATTATATCACAATCTTTTAGTAATTTTTTAATTTTAAAAGCGGGAGTAAAAACTCTTATGCCTCTTCTAAGTATTGGCATGCCTTCAAGCCCGTCATCCTCTTCTTTTAAAATAACGATTTCGTGGCCACTTTTTTTTACGCCATAAATCAAATCAGAAGCGTATCGGCCCCAGCCGTTTTTAGAATTTAAATTATTAATTAGGTAAGCAATTTTCATTTCTTAATTAAATTTGAGCTAATTAAATAATCAAGCAAGGCTTCGGCTACCCACTGGTTACCGGTTTCATTCCAGTGGCCGTCGCAGGGCCAGGTAAAATCGCTTTTTTCACTGACGTATTTTTCTATAAAAACCGGCATCAAGTCAAAATAATCAAAAGTGGAATGGTCGGCTATCAACTTTAATCTTTTTGCTTCTTCTGTTCCCCCCATAAAATCATAAGCTCTGGCATCAGCCAAAGATGCCAATAAAAATTTCGAAGACGAATTTTTAACTATATTATTAAAAGAAGTTAAAAGTTTTTCCTCAGTTTCCCACGCTTGGTTTATTTTTTCAGGATCATCGCTTATTGGTGTATTTATAGTCTTTTTTTCAAGTTTTGATTTTAATTGCAAAATCTCTTTTCGCAACGTCGTCACCAAAACTGACTTTCTTAAATTTTTTTTGAAAAAAGCTTCGACTGTTTGAATAACTGACTTATATTCAACCAGGCTAATTTCCAAAACCGGCTGGCCATATTCATTAAATTGAATCATTTCCCGGAAATCATCTTCCAGATCATTTAAAGAATAGGCGGCAATAACTAAATCAGGCTTAAAATCCAAAGCATAGGCCTTCAAATAAAAAAGGCTCTTATAAGTCCCGTGGCTTGAAATACCAAAAGGCATAACTTCATAACTATATTGTTTATCCGTCTGATTATTTAACTTTTTTTCCAAAAGATAGGCAAAAGTTTTTTCAATCGGCACCTGCGAGGCTTCAATAAAAGAATCACCAATGACTGCTATCCTAAAAACACCTGCAGTTTTTTCAAGATTATATTCTTTAGAGTGAAATCCTAAACTATTTGTTTTAATAACATTCGAAAAACACTCGCTTCGGATGTAAATGGAACTATCTGGCTTAAAAGTCAAGAGGCCAGTTTTTTCATCAACCCTATAAATACTACTCGCCGGAAAACCTAAAAACCTCAAAAATACTTCAGAAAAAAAAATAGCGATTAGCAAACCAACCAGAACCAAACTAATCTTTTTGTATAACCCTGTCATTTTGCCATATATATCACAAAATCACTGTTTTCAAAAACACTTTCCAAGAATTTCTGATTATTTAACTGCCAGTCGGGATTTCTGTTTTTGTCCCAGATAAAGTAATCGGCTTTATAATCCTTAGTCCCCTCTTCAATCCCCTCTTCCAAAGAATTATTTTGTATTTCTGCGGCCCTAGTTAAAACTTTATTTATTTCTTCTTCAGGTAAACGAGTTTCATCTTTCAACTCCAAACCTAAAAGTTTTCGCCATTTATTTGCCTGAACCGCATCGCCGTATTTATCCACATATCTGACTCCCCAAATTGCTCTTTCATTTTCAACCGCAAAATCCCGATCAAACTCTTCAAAAAAATTATTGAGAATAAACCTTTCGCCTACCTCATTATCGGCCATTATGAATAAATTAGCGTAGCGGGAATAAAAAACATTATTTGACGTGTAAACTGGAATTAAACCTGAAATTTCTTCGTTGGCGTAAATAACCGAATCAGCCGGAGTATTTTCATTAAACCAGTCAAAAATTATTCTGTAGTTTTGGGCATAAATATCCTTATTGGAAACTCTTGTAATTCTTTGAGCATAGTCGTAAGCACCATTGACGCTAAGAATAACCATTAAAAAAGCGATGATAAATTTAAACCTGAAATTAACCTTGCTCCACAAATAGTAAAGTCCAAAAACCAAAAAGAATACCGCCGGCATCCGGTAATGGCCGAATTCAAACTTCTGGCCGGTCAAAATATTCTGATTGGTGATTAATAGAATCGAGACAATGCCAATAATAAAAAATAAGATCTCTTTATTTATTTTTATAAACTTAAAGCGGTATAAAATAATAAACAGAATTAGAATGAGAAATGACGGTAAAACGGTTTTAATCTCAGACGGAGAGCGGGAAAAAACCAATTGAACCCTGGTTAAAGTTTCCTGATACTCTGGAAGCTGATTAGTTAAAAAAGAAAGATAAAAATAAAAAGAGCCAATAATGAACCCGCCGGCTAAAATTTTAAAGAATTGTTTTGATAATAATCTTTCTCCAAAAAAATAAATCAAAGCGACTGCCGCGAAGAAAACCAAATAAAAAGTCCAATAAAACGGATAGAGATAAAATAACAAACCGAAGTTAAAAATATTTAATATCAGAAGTAGTCTTTTGGAAATACGATGATATAATGATATATAATCGTATTTATATTCTACTAATAACCAAAGAAAAATGAACTGTATCAACCAGAATAGAAAAACAAATTGCGGAATCACCGGCCGGGTGAATTTAAAAAGGTAAAGACCGAAAAACAAAAATACTGCAAAAAAATTAGCCCAAAATCTTGAAGGATAAATCAAATAAAAAACTGTATAAGTCAGGATAAAAGCCAGAGCCGGAAGAACGAAATTATATACAATCCTTCCTTGAATTACATCAAGATTAAATAACTTAAGCGGCTGGGCTAAAAGCCATTCCGGTAAAAATAACTGCTGGGGTAATTGATTTTTATATTCTGCTAAATAAGCATTGCCTAAAGTTGGATGACCGTCTAAAACGTCTTTAATTCTAGCCATATAAAAGAGTTCATCATCAATGATTTGACTAAGTATGCCTTCATATTGGCCGCCTAATGATATCTGAAAATAAAAAAACGGCAGAATCATCAAAAAACCTAAAATAAAAGCTATTAAAATAGCCGGCCAGTGATTCTTAATTCTTAAAATAATTTTTAATTTTACATTGTCATTTTTCATTTTTAACTTTTAATTTTATTGGCAGCCATATTGCTTCCCAGATATTTTCAAAAGACATTTTTGATTCCCCTTCTCTTCTTTCAGTAAAAGTAATCGGATGCTCAAAAATTTTATATCCAGCTTTAAAAATTTTATATTTAAATTCAACCAAAAAGGCGTAGCCCTCCGATTTTATTGAATCTAAATCAATGCTTCTCAAAATATTCTTGCGAAAACAGACAAAGCCCGTAGTCATATCGTTAACTGGAATTCCAAGAATCATTCTGACGTAAAAATTGGCGAATCGGCTTAAAAACCGGCGCGACCAAGTCCAGTTTTCAATTCTTCCCCCTTTAACATAGCGAGAGCCGACAATAACATCGAGATCAGAAAGTTTTTCAATCATTTTTGGAATTTCTTTCGGATCATGAGAAAAATCCGCATCCATCATCACAATTTTTTCACACTGCTTCAGGTTAGCCGCTTTCTTAAAGCCATCAATATAAGATTTGCCAAAACCTCGATCGGCTATTCTTTGATGACAAATTAATTGCGAAAATTCATTTTGCAATCCCCCGACGACCCCAGCCGTACCGTCTGGAGAATTGTCATCTACCACTAAAATTGAAATATCCGGAAGATTTTCAAAAATAGCACGAACCAAAGAAATAATGTTTTCTTTTTCATTATAAGTCGGAATAATAATTAAAGTCTGCATTTATGATTTATAAATTAAGAAACTTTCGATAACTAAAACATCCATTTCGCTTTTCCTGAATGTATTAATGGCTTCGGCTGGCGTATTAACTATCGGCTCTCCTTTAAGATTAAATGAGGTATTTAAAACCATTGGCACGCCGGTTCTTTGACGAAATCGGTCAATCAGATTCCAATAGCGGGGCGAAATCTCTTTAAAAACAAGCTGGGGCCGAGCCGTGCCGTCAACATGAGTAATAGCCGGAATAACGCTTTGTTTTTCTTTTTTTACCGGCACTACATAAAGCATGAATCTCGCCGGATAATGATTTTGGGCGTTGGGAATTTCAAAAAAATCTTCGGCGTATTCAGCTAAAACTGACGGCGCAAAAGGTCTATATGGTTCCCGAAACTTAATTTTAGTGTTAACTATATCTTTCATTTCGGCTCGCCTCGGATCAGCGATAATGGAACGGTTGCCCAAAGCTCTCGGCCCCCACTCAAAACGGCCCTGAAACCAACCGATAACTTTTCCTTTTTCCAAGTTTTCTGAAACAGAATTTATCAATTTTTCTTCATCATCAAAGTATTCAAAACTATCAATATTTTTATTCCTTAAAGTTTCTTTAATTTCGTCATTTGAATAACTTTTTCCGTAATAAGCATGTTCAAACACAAACTTTCTGTCATTCTTCAAGCCCATATGCCAAATTGCTAAAGCCGCCCCCAAAGCTCCGCCGCCGTCGCCGGCCGAAGGTTGGATGAAAATTTCTCTAAAAGGAGTCCCCTGAATAATTTTCCAATTTGCCACCGAATTTAAAGCCACGCCGCCTGCCAGGCATAATTTATCGCAACCGGTAATCTTATAAGCTTCTTTTGCAAGATTAATCACGCCTTCCTCTAAAACACTCTGAATTGAAGCGGCAATATCAGCATAATATTCCTGTTCTTTTGCCAACTGTTCAAATTTTTCATCTTCCGGCTTTAACCCGAAATAAGAAGGCCAACCAGTGGATCTGGTGAAAAATTTTGATTTGGGATCTCGGGGCCGGCCGAACAGCTCAATAAACTTTTTTGAAAATGTTTTTTTGTCTGATCGGTGAAATAAAAAATAATTAAGATTTAAAACAAATGATCCATCACCAAAAAAAGTAATCAGTTTTTTAATTTTATCATGGTAAATCGGTTTTCCATAAGGAGCCATGCCCATAACCTTATACTCGCCTTCGTTAACTTCAAAACCCAAAAAAGCCGTAAAAGCCGAATATAAAAGGCCAAGCGAATGCGGGAAATAGACTTTTTTTAAAACCTTAATCTTGTTACCTTCGCCTATGCCAATAGTTGTCGTAGCCCACTCACCCACTCCGTCAATCGTTAAAATAGCGGCCTTTTCATAAGGCGAACATAAAAAGGCGGAAGCGGCGTGGGAAAGGTGGTGCTCTGAAAATAAAATCTTATCCGGACTGATTCCTATTTCTTTTGAAATTATTTCCCTTATCCAAATTTTTGAAATGAATAAGTTTTTCATCCCGTGAATAAAAGCCAGAGGCGAATAAGGAAAGGTTGAAAGAAAAGTTTTGAAAATTCTTTCAAGTTTAAGGAACGGTTTCTCATAAAAAACCACATGATCTAACTCTTCAAGTTTTATACTCCCTTCTTTTAAAACAAATTCTATGGCGTTTTTAGGAAAATCAGAATCGTGTTTTTTTCTGGAAAAACGCTCTTCTTCGGCCATCGCTCGAGGAACACCGTTAATAAGCAAGGCTGCTGCTGAATCGTGATAATAAAAAGAGAGGCCCAGTATCTTACTCATTTATAAAATCTGGCATAGTAAATGAATTCTTTGATCTAACCAGCCAGTTAGAAAAGTCTGTTTTTGATGTTAATGGATTCGAAAATAATTTGAAGATAACGGCAAAAATCATAAAGATAGTGTAATAAAAAACAAACAAAAAAATACCGGAGATGATATTGCCGATAAAAAAGAGAGTTTTTTGGAGTCTATTCCAAAGGGCTTTAAACATAGAGTTTCAAAAAATAGTGTAAATAAGCGGGCCAAGCGGAGAGCTCTGGGCAAAAATTATAATCAAGAAAAAAACAACTAACAGCGCCACTATTGGGATCATCCACCACATCTTATTTATCCATAAAAAACCGAACAAACGGCCAATAATAGAAAATTTAAGTTTAATGGTTCGGATAGCAGATTGTATAAATCCCATCAAAACTAATCTATCATTTTATTAACTTTTTATCAAAGAGGTTTTACTCCCACACTCATCCCAAATACTCAAATTTAAGTAGTGGGGGCTTTCATGTATGAGTGTGGGGGTTTACCAAATCAAGACCGTTTTTAAAACCTAAAAGGCCGGTTAAAATAAATAACGGCTCAACCACAAAGCGCAATCCGGCTGAACTAACTGCACCGCTTAAAGCCGCAAAATAAAAAATCAGCAAAGCAAAAAATAAAATCAGTTCTTTATCTTGAGAATTTCTTCTAAAAAACGAGGATAAATAAAAAATCATCCCGGCAAAAATAACAAAAAGAGAGATTCTTTCAATCAAAATCAAACTAAATTCGTCTTGTTCTAGCCAGTACCTTATTCCATCCCGAACAAAGAATTTAAACCCTAAAATGCCTCTTGTGGCTAAAAGCCCAAGCGGCGACTCAAAAAAAACTTCTTTGGCTCTTTGTTTTAAAATATCAGAATGAAAATAAGTGAAATATTCATCGAAAGATACAATTTGAGTTTGCTCGTTCATTTTATTCTCTAAAAATTCTCGGGCTTGAGCAAAAGAAAGATCATGATTAAAAGAATAAACTGCCGGGGCATCGTAAAAATACAGCTGATATGGACCAATTGAGGATAATGAAAATTCTCCAAAAAGACGGTAATTTCTTATCATCCACGGCAAAAGAATCAAAAAGAAAATAAAAATTAGCCCGAAAGATTTGTAAAGAAATAACTTCTTATTTAAAAACCTTTGGTTGTAAAAAAATGAAATCAAAAATGGAATATAAATAAAAACTGCTATTGGCCTGATTAAAGCCAAAACCGGCAATAAAAACGAAACATATAAAAAGAACTTGTTTTGATTAGTTTTTAAAAACAAAACCCAGAACCAAACTGCAAGCATCAATGTAAAAAGAAAAAGCGGCTGGGTAAGAAACTGCAAAGAAACCTGCAAAGAAAAAGGCATAAAAAGAAAAATTGCGGCGGCCAGCTCCCCTATTCTTTTCTTACCCGATATTTCGGCTAGCAAAAATAAAATGTAAGCCGAAGCAACAACCAGAATTGACTGGACAACTAATGCGGCCAGATAATTCCCAAAAATGGCCTTATGTAAAAACAAAAAGAAAGGATATCCGGGAGTACGGAAAGAATTTGGTACGAATGGCTCATCGGCCTCCCAAGAGAAAATTTTATTTACCCTCATATTTTCGGCTAACTGGACATAGCCAAAAGAATCATCATCGTAAAAAAACTCCTGACTATCTAAAAAATTGAAAAACAGGAAAAGCCTCGCCAATAAACCGGCTAGAAGAATTAAATAAATTACTTTTCTGTTCTGATTCATTTTAACCTACAAAATCTAGAATTTTTTTTGCTCTATTCTCCCAAGTATGATTCTTAACTTTTTCAAAAGCTCTACTACTGATAGATCGGCCTAAATTTTCATTATTAAGAATATTTTTAATGCTTTCAGCTAATTGACTCGAATCGCCTGACTCAAAAAATACCGCACTATTTTCATCTAAAACTTCTCTAAGGGATGGCAAATCAGAAGCAATAATCGGCCGACCAGAAGCCATATACTCAAAAAGTTTTAAAGGCGAGGTATATAATTCGGATATTTTTTCTTCTTTTTTGTTAGGTAAAACTAAAGCGTCAGCGGCTTTCAAATAAAAAGGAATATCGCGGTAAGGCTTATGACCTAAAAATAAAATATTCTTTGCCTGATGTTCTTTAATTAAAACTTTAGAATCTTTTATATCTTTATCAGTTCCTCCTATAAAAACAAAAAGAAATTCTTTAAGGATTAAGGCTGCTTCAATTAAAGTGTCTACACCCTTCCATTTAAACAAATGGCCAGAGTACGCCACTATTTTTTTATCCAAGGGAAGATTTAGTTTTTTTCTAGCTTCAGTTTTTGATACATTGATATCGAAATCTTTTAAATCAACAGCATCAAAAGCAACCAAAATATTATTGGAATCAAAGCCGATTTTTTGAAATTCATTTTTAATGCCATTGGAAATAGCGATTATTTTTATTTTTCTGTTTTTAAACCTTTTATATAAAAAAATCCTCTTTTTTGAAAATTTATGGACTTCAAAAAATAAATTTTCCCTAAAAAAACTCAAAAGATAAAGAGGCAGTTCGTCGCGGGAATAAATTATATTGGCTTCATGACTCAAAGCATAAATCGCTAGAATAAAAGCTGAAATTAAATGTTTAATTTGAAAAGCAATCTGATCGAGACGACCAGGCAGATAAAAATCCAAAGAAAAAATCTTTTTAAACTCAAAATTTTCTTTTACACCGTAGTATCTAAAAAAGTTTTCTTTTATTTTGCTGATTCGATACGGAGCAACTAAACGAACTTTCATTCCGGCATCGCTAAAAACCTCACACATCTTAGAAATCTGTATCCCATAAGCTTTTTCAGTCGGCAGACGGTGATTGGCAAGGTATAGAATCTTCAACGTCAATTTCTCTAAATTATTTATTTGTGCTGACTAATCGACCGTCTTGATTAATTGATTTTTCTGCGGCCTCTAAAATTTCAACTACGGCAATCCCCTCTTTGACCCCCGTTTTTGGCTTTTCTTTTAATCTAATATTTCTAAAAAACGACCTAAGTTCTAAAGTAAGCGGCGCGCCTTGATCGTATGAAGGATGGATTATTTCAGGTTCTTTTCGCAATACCTCTGTTATATTTTTATTTTTCTTAAGCGCCGGGCCCATATTTTCATAAAGAGTGAGCTTCTGTTCTGCCGTATCATCAAAAATAATACTGCTTTTCTGCCCTATTATTGTGAGCCGTTTTCTTTTTTCAGGGAAAAGCCAGGAATTAAAAATGAAGCCCGCTGTTCCATTAGAAAAACTAAGTTTTATATAGACAGTATCGTGAAGTTTTGTATTTGACCGCAGGGACGAAACACCCCAGGCCTGAACAGAAATCGGCCTGCTATCTATAAGATCAAGCATCATGGCAATATCATGCGGCGCCCAGTCCCACATTGCCGATATATCGTTGCGATAAGGCCCGTTACTGGATCCCTCGCCGTATAGAAAACGAACAGGCCCAATTTTTTTGACCAGTTCTTTTACCTTTTTGTAAGCCGGATTATAAAGATGGATGTGTCCGACAAAAACCAAACTCCAGCTTTTTTGGGCGGCTGCCTCAAGCCGTTTTGCGTCAGCAAGATTCGTGGTCATTGGTTTTTCAATAAAAACCGGCAGGCCTTGCTTTATAAAAGGCAGAGCAACCCGGGCGTGGGTGGAGGCCGGAGTAGCGACAATGATCGCATCAATATCTTTCTTTAGAATGAGTTTCTGGTAATTATGAGTTTCAATATAAGCCAAAACTGCCTCTGGCAGTTTTTCAAGCGCTGCAATGATTTTTTGACCCCATAGCCCTTTTCCTATGACAGCGGTTCTGTATGATTTTTTCATAGTGCGGCAAAGATTATAAACTAAATAACGCCGGCCAGATAGTGCGGGTCGTTTCTGCACCACGATATAAATCGTGAGATGCCTTCTTGAAGAGAGGTTTGAGGCACAAAATTAAGATGTTCTTTCGCTTTTGAAATATCAGGACAGCGCCGCATCGGTTCGCCAGCCGGATAACTTTCGGGATAAGGAATTAAATTGTATGACGCGCCGTTGCCTTCCAGTGATACTACTAATTGAGCAAGATCCTTCATTGAAATTTCATTTGCGTCGTTGCCGATATTGTAGGCCTCGCCCGCTTGACCTTTTGCAAGAACTCTAAGAAAGCCATCGATAGCATCGGTAATATAACAAAATGTGCGCGTCTGGAGTCCATCGCCGTGCACGGGTATAGGTTTTCTATTTAAAACCATATAAGTGAACATAGGCAGTACCCGGCGATCATTATGAGACATACCCGGGCCAAACACATTAAATGGGCGCACGATTTTTGTCGGCAAGCCAAACTGTTCATTATAAATTATAGCCAGGGTCTCGCCTAATCGTTTTGATTCGTCATAACAAGCGCGGGGACCGACAGAAGAAACAAACCCGTGGTATGTTTCAGGCGTCGGAACTGCGGCTGGATCCGGATCGCCGTAAATTTCGCTGGAGCTGAAAAAAAGAAACCCTTCTAGATTTTTATTTTTTCGTCCAAGATCGAGCAGATTTTTCGCCCCGGAAACGGCGCTCTCAATAGTTTCGAGAGGATATTTCTTATAATAAACCGGCGAAGCAAGCCCGGCGGCGTGAATTATATAATGAATGTCTTCCCGCACCGGCAAAGGATGTATAACATCAGCCCAGACTTCAAGAACATCGGACCGGTCTCGATAGTTAAAATGAGGGTGGCGCTGACCGGTAATATAATTATCAGCTGAAATTATCCGGCAAGGCCGGGAAAATACAGTATCGTTCAAATCGCATAAAGCGCCTACGATATATTTACCCAAAAAACCGGCGCCGCCGCTGATTAAAATAGTTTTGCCTTCAAAATTTTTTGCCGTTTCGCCTAATTTTTTGGTAATAGCGGCTATATCTTCTCTAACTATCTCCTCGTACATAGAATTTATATTATCACACTACTTCTCTCGGTGGAATAGGGATTAAGTATCTATAAGAATTATTTGTTTTTTTCTTTATATCATCTAAGTACTCATAAGCAAACACCACTAAAATATCAGGCTTATGTTCATCTAAATAAGTTTTAGGAACAATCGGGATATGAGTTCCGGGGCTAAAACGATTCTGCTTCAGGGGACTGTCATCAATAATAAACTCAATGAGCGACGAATCTATATTCCCGTAATTACAAATAGTGGCGACCCGGGCTGGCGCGCTATAACCGGCCACCTTGAGGCCGGCTTTTTTATATTCATTTAATTTTTCACGAAAAGCAGAAATGTAAGAGTAAACTTTTTGTTTAAAGTCTTCTAATTTCAAACTATTTAAAGTAGTTTCTTCTTCGTCAAGAAGATTTTTAACGGCGTCTGATATTAAGAAATCTGATCCGTTTTTACGGACAAAAATCCTGAGAGAACCGCCGTGAGGCTCTATTTTTTCCACATCAGATATATACATACCATGTCCAGCAAATAATTTTGAAAGTGAAGTCAGCGAATAGTAAAATATTCTGTCCAAATAAAATCTTTCAAATTGAATATCAACTAAAATATTACCGATGTACTCGACCTCCAGTATAAAAACACCATCATCAGCCATAACTTTTTTTATATCTTCAATAAACTGATGAGGATTCTCTACATGAGTAAAAATACTGCTTGCCACGACTATGTCCGGACTTTCAAAATCTTTTTTTATCTTTTCTGACGTTTCCGAGTTAAAAAACGAAGTCAGCGTTGTTAATCCATAATCATTGGCTATTTTTGAAACATTAATAGATGGATCAACGCCAACAGCTTTTACTCCTAATTGTTTTAAAGGTTTTAATAGTATACCGTCATTAGAACCGACATCAACCACAAACCGGGCCGAAATAAGCTTCTTGGCTAAATCTTCGAAATGCCTTACCAAACCGGGATTCACTGAAGAAAGATAATAATAATCTTCAAACATCCTTTCGCGGGAAATCATTTTCCCAAGCTGAACATTTTTGCAGTTTTTACAGAAAAATATCTGAAGCGGAAAAAAATCTTCTGTCTCAAAATTCTCTTTCTTGGGATACTTATTCGCCAAAGGCTGACTCCCGAGATCAAGAAACAAAAAAATGTCCGAATGATTGCACAAATGGCATTTCATAGTAAGAATAATATCTTCGTTTTAGGGACTTTTCAAGGGGATATTATTAACAATTTCCCATTGATCAACGGCCCCAAAAGCCCGGCAAAGACAGATTGAGTTAACTGTAAAGCTTAGGGATTTAATCGTTGAAGAATTAAATAAACGTATAGCTTTGTCTTTTAAACTATCACTGATACTCCCATATACCACACTCATATGGGGATTATAAGCATACTTTTTGTTAAAAAGTTTTTGAGCAAGATTATTTGTCCCCATAAGTCCTTTTGATTTTCTGCATCTCAAAAAAATAGATTTGTAAAATTCGTATGACTTAACCGGATTTATAAAGGTAATCTTGAAAGGAGCAGTTTCCCGGGCGATTTGCTTCATTATCTTTATTATCTTTTCGGGTTTAAACTTAACGTCATTAATCAAAGTTACATGGGGCTTAAAAGAAATAGTGTTGGTTTGTTTATTTACATTATTTAAAAAACCGGCCATAAATTCCAGTTTTTTATTATCAGGAACCAACCATAAAGAATATTCTTTTAATGAATTATCCTTCATTAATTTTTCTTTAGTATATCTTTGAATACCAGCCGCAGGCGTTTTCTAAGTTCCGGATGACGAAGAGCAAAGATAAGTTCTGTTTTAATAAGATCAGCCTTATTCCCGGTATCAAAATGTCTATTTTTGCAAGTATAAGCGCATAGTTTATAATCTTTGGCGTAATCACGAAGAGCATTAGCCAGCTTAACTTCTTCATTTGGCCCTCTTTCTTTTAAGAGTTTCCCAAGATAACCAAAGATCTTTGGCGTGAGAATATACTTTCCGGTCATAGCGTATTCGCTGGGCGCTTCTTTGGGCTCTGGTTTTTCGATTATTGACTTTAAAAAATGAATCCTGCCATCGCTTTTTTCTGGATCAATTATGCCATACTGTCTGCTTTTGCTGCGGTCAATTTTTTCAACTGAAATAACCGGAATTTTATTTTTCAAATAAATATTTTTCAATTCGCCGATAAGCGAAGTCCCAGGAAAGGAAATAAGATCACCCATCGTCACCGCGAATGCTTTTTCCCGTTTGAGAATATTCCTAGCTTCAAAAAGGCACTGGCCATCACCTAAGCGCTGGTCAGTTTCTAAAAATCTAAGGTTAATATTAGAAAACTCTTTTAATAATTCTCTAGCTCCTTTGCTTTTCAAAAAATTCCTCAAGTCTTTTCTCTCAACATGGGTGATAAAAATAACATTATGAATGCCAGCCTCATAAGCTTCTTTAATCAAATAATAAATGATTGGTTTATCAACCAACCTTAATAATTCTTTAGGCGTAACATAGGTTATAGGCCGCAATCTTGTTCCAGCTCCGGCAACGGGAATAACAATTGTATTAACAGCATCTTTCATAGTCTTAATAAATTACACTAATTTTATTAAAAAAGGAAGCGGGACGATTGTCCCGCTTCTAGCGAAAGGTTCTTCACTTTCCGATGACTTGACTTGCGTCCGGGTGCGACGGCCAGCGAATCGTATCGCCGAATGCCGGCACTTCTTTCACGATGACCCGCTTCTTGGTTCCGGGCGGAAGTATGATAAATTCATGCCTATCCCCCCTCAACGTAATCTCCAACTTCTCACCATTTGGCAGCTCTAACTCAAATCTGAGCACGCCTCCATAGATGGTGATGAACTCGACACCAGCAAAGGTTTTCTGATCGTAATCAAAAGGTTTGTCGTAATGCCAAAGCTTGATTTCGAGATCGGCACTATGTGCTAAACCCTCTTGCATATGACCAACAGCCCAACCATTTGTGCAAGACGAGTTTATCTGTTGAGCGTTTCCGGTGATGATTTCCAAGACTTCCTCCTTTATGGCAACCTACCGGGCCAATGATGGGTATATTCCAAAACCAAATCGGCAAGTCCCTGATTTACCGCCAAAACCCAATCGCAGTTGACGTTATCCCACCGAAGCGGATTACCGTAGGGATCACAGGCAACCCCTCCGGCTTCTTGAACCGCGAGAGCCATTGCGGCGGCATCCCAGATTTTGGCGATTCCGAGATTATAGTAAACGCCGGTCTGACCCAAAAGAACCCTGCGGCCGCCTTCCACCGCGGCCATTGCACTCAACATGTTGAAACGCTGCGACAGAGGTTTCAACACCAGATCGAAAACTTTCTGTTTGTGACTCCACGAACCAACGTCTGTTCCGATCTGGGTCTTATCCATCACGCCGTGCCAATATATCTCTATCGGCATTGGCACCCGGCAGCCAGATGTCAAAACCCAACAACCCTTATCTTTCTCGGCAGTAATAAGCATATTACGAACCGGGAAATAAGTGGCTGAACAGACTGTCTGGCCAGTCCGCAGAGTGCAGGCAGTCACGCCGAATTCATCCAAACCGTTGAAGAAATTCGTCGTGCCGTCAAGCGGATCGAAAACAGTGCAGTCAGGTGGTATTTCTCTGGCATTCTCCTGTTCTTCGGCAACAATCGTTTCTGCCGGCATGGCCCGGCTGAAAATTGAGAGTCCCTTTTTTAAAGACTCTCGGTCAGCTGTCGTGGAAAAGTGTTGACCAGGGCTTTCGTTTTTCTCTACAACTCCCTGATCTTCTTCACGCAGAGAAATCACCAGTTCTCCGCAAGCCAAAACGACCTCTCTAAGCACATCAAGTATCGCCATACGACACCTCAATTCAGTCCAGTCGGCGTAAAAGACTTGTCAGTAAAGTACACGATGATGCTTATTTTGTCAATGTCTTACTTTTTCAAACTATGGAAAAAATCCCAGAGTTTTTGGGCCACTGATTCGTGGCTAAAGTTGGCAATCATAAATTCACGGGCCGCTTTACCTAGGCGCTCACGCAAATTTTTATCTTTTCCTAATTTTAACATCGGATCATAAACACCCTGAACATCATAAGGCGGTCCAACCAAAAAACCTGTTTCGCCGTCTTTAACCACTTCGTCCATAGAACCGGAACGGGTAGTTATAACCGGGAGCTCCATTAAAGACGCTTCCATCGTGGCGTAGCCTAATTGGTCTTCCCAACCTTTGTGAGGTAAACTGGGATAAACAAAGACGTCAGTTACCGAAAGCAATTCTCTCATTTCCTCATGGTCGATCCACGGAAACCGATAGATTCGTTCTCTGAATTGAGAACCATTTATAAGCCCGTTAATCTCTTTTTCATAATCATCTTCACCCGTACCGACAATATACAAAACTGCATTTGGTATTTCTTTTGCCAAATTATTAAATGCCTTGATAATCAAATGAATGCCTTTTCTAAAACTGATTGAACCGACAAAAGAATAAACGATTTTACCCTCAAGGTTTTGACCGCGAAACTTTTTTGGAATATTTAATTTTTTGAAAAAATGACCGTTCACACCGCTGGCTGGAATCAAGGGATGGAGCCGCCCGGGAATGAAACTATCAATTATCTTCCGGGCTTTCTGATTCCCGCAAATAACCCCGTCGCTGAATAAAAGACTAAATTTCAAAATAAAAAGTTTTATCCGGCCGCGCAATCCAAAAAGTTTTTCCCGATAATGTATGTTTTCCCAGGTCAAACAAAAGAATTTCGCGCCGTATAGTTTAGTCCAAATTAACTGCCAGGTAGTTGATAAAAGAGGCGGCTCGCTGCAGGCAAAGACAATGTCAATTTTTTTCTTAAATCCTAAACGCCACAGCCAAAACGGAAAAAACGGCGTTAAGCCTTTTAAAAGCCCGCCGATCAAAAAATAGTTAGAGTGGTAAAACCAAGTTCGCGCTCCAAAGACATTTTTCTTTTCCGGCGTCCGGTAAACAACTTTTCCACCTTTAATAGGCCATTTTGAAGGCAGTAAAAAATAAAGCTCATCGCCATCGGGACTAGCCCCCACACTCATCGAGCGATTACCGCTTTGCGGTCCAGTTTTTAAACTTTCGCTCGTATGAGTGTGGGGGTAAAAATCAAAAACCTCTAAAATATTCTTTCTAACATAAGGGAAACCAGTAATAAGTATCTTCATTGCTTTTTTGCTTTTACGACGAATTGACGGACGAAAAGACTAGGCCACAACTTTAGAATCTTAGTTAGTTTGCCGGGGAAAATAATATGTTTTTCATTGGTAATTGTAAAGCCGCTTTCGGCTAAAACTTTTTTTAAATAAGGATAGGTAAACCAACGAATATGCCCAAAATCAAACATACCCTCTCTTTCGTATTTGAAAAAGCCAAAAAGGAAGCGAAAACGGTTGGTCCAGGTAAGAAAATTAGGAGTAGTTAAAATAATCTCTCCGGCCGGCTTTAATACCGCCGAAGATTTTTTTAAAACATAGACTGGATCAAATACATGCTCTAAAATTTCAGATAAAATCACCAAATCAAACTTCTGACTCAAAATATCAGCTGACCACTCGCTTTCAACATCAAAAACATAAACTTTATCAAGCACTTTTTTGGCTTGGGCCGCGGCTGATTCTGAAATTTCAATCCCGGCGACATAATGGCCAAGTTTTTTAATTTCCCGGCCGAGGCGGCCGGAAGCACATCCGACTTCAAGAACTCTTTGCTTCGACTTCCTACCCAAAAGTGATAAAATCCTTTTTAGCCGGGTATGGCTGACGCCGTAATTCAAGCTCTTATTCTCATAGTGAGATTTTTTAGTCAATTGATTCATAAAGTATTCATAATCTAGCATTATTTAAACATCTTGCAAAATCTTGAAAAAATCGTTATTTTAATTTAATGCCCAGACAAAATAAGACTAAAACTGCTCTAATTTTTGGGGTCACCGGCCAAGACGGCAGTTATTTAACCGAATTGCTTCTAAAAAAGGGTTATCAAGTTCATGGAATTATCAGAAGAGCTTCTACTTTTAATACCGGGAGGATTGACCATATTTTCCAGGACCCTCATGAAAAAAACCTGAAGCTCGTCTTGCATTACGGCGACTTAGCTGACGGAAACACCATTCGAAAACTTATATATAAAGTCCAGCCTGATGAAATATATAATCTGGGTGCCCAGTCCCATGTCCGGGTTTCTTTTGATATTCCGGAATACACCGCAAACATTACGGCTCTTGGCGTTTTAAGAATATTGGAAGCAATCAAAGATTTTCAGCAAAACGGCGGCAAAAAAGTTAAATTTTATCAAGCCAGCTCAAGTGAGATGTTCGGCTCTGCTCCCCCGCCCCAAAACGAAAGTACGCCTTTTAAACCAGAAAGCCCTTATGGAATCGCTAAAGTTTTTGGCTATCATGTTACCAAATTATATCGCGAAGCCTATGGCATTTTTGCAGTAAACGGAATTCTTTTTAACCACGAAAGTCCTAGGCGCGGTGAAACTTTTGTCACCAGAAAAATTACCCGAGGCATTGCCCGAATTTTAGCCGGCCTTGATAAAAAAATATACTTAGGCAATTTGGAGGCCCGGCGCGACTGGGGCTATGCACCCGAATATATGGAAGCGGCATACCTCATGATGCAGAAATCAAAGCCGGATGATTACGTCATCGGCACCGGCGAAAGCCATTCGGTTAAAGAATTTCTGGAAGAAGCTTTTAGTTTAGTCGGCATTAAAAACTGGAAAAAATATATCGGCATAGATCCGCGCTATTTTAGGCCAAGAGAAGTAACCAGCCTTATCGCTGATATAAGTAAAGCAAAAAAAGAACTTGGCTGGAAACCAAAAACAAAATTTAAAGATCTAGTAAGAATAATGCTTAAAGAAGATCTAAAAAAACACAACCTCTCTGATATTGCCCGAAAAATCAAATAGGTATTTTCAAACCAAAAAGACGCAGTGAGTATTCCCCTAAAACTCACTGCGTCTTCGCTTGCGAAAGAACTAAGGGCTACGAAGTCACTCTTTCTCTAAGCAGCTGGACCTCACACTCCACTGCCTCGATGAGTGAAGTGAGCTGAAGCATCCGTTTCTTGTAGTCGGTGAAGCCTTCCTCGGCGGCGGTTTGCTCTTGAGGGTGGATATAATCCACTACCACCTCTCCCACTCTCTGGCCTTCCGTAATCGCCCGAACTAACGGAATAAAAATGGAATCCCAGCGATCGCCGTAGTATTTTGATCCATCAAGGGACTTCCCATCATAGGCGAGAAAGTATTTTGCCGCTTCAGTGGAAAAGGCGCGCGGGCCAAACCAAACATCCAGCGCCTTACCGGTCAGCAGACGGAACCCATCATTGCCGTAGAGCTCCGCATGCATTTGAAACTCGGGGTACGAGGCAAGGCAGTCCCTTCTTCGAGGCACGACGATCTCATACTGGCCATCGAGAATTGGCTGGACCATTTGATGGATGAATGACACCAGAGGATTCTTTTCCGGCTCCATCCACACAACCACTCCATCCTCTCCAGCCAAGCGTACTGCTTCTCTGATGGCTTGGCGGCGGCTCAAACCCATCGTCCCCTTTTCCTCGGCCAGTAAGACCGCACGCAAATCAATGAGCCGAGCTTTCACCTCCATGGAAGGAGAACCGTCGACAACCACAATCGGAAGGCTCGAGCTGGTTGCCGACCTGACTGTCTTGAACGCTTCTTTGGCCCTGACTTCGTCCGGCGACCGATACCAAGTAGTCGTAGCAATCACAACCCGTCCCACTTCATACCTCCAATCGAAAAATTCTAATCCGCTTAAATACTTGCTATAAATTACAGTAATATATTTTAATTAAAAAGTCAAGTTTACTTAGATGTATTTTGATGTTTTAATTAATAGCGGCTTCAAATAATTTCAATGATTAAACTGATCAAATCAACCTTCTATAACGAGGCTGAAACTAAAGATAAGCTGATAAAATTCATAAAAACCAAGAGCCAGCTTAGTTTCGGGTCCGAGTGCGAAAAGTTTGAAAAAAACTTTGCCAAATACCAAGGAAGAAAATTCTGCGTTTTTTTTAACAGCGGCAGTTCGGCTAATTTAGCTTTAATCCAAGCACTTTTAAATCTGGGGAAAATTAAAAAGGATAACACCACCGCTTTTTCTGCCTTAACTTGGTCAACTAATGTGATGCCTTTTATTCAACTCGGCCTTGAAGCTCTGCCGGTTGATGTCGAACTTGAAACTCTTAATGTTTCGAGCCGTAAATTTCTTGAATTTTTAAAACACTATCAGGTCAAGGTCTTTTTTCTGACAAATTTACTCGGTTTTTGCGATGATATAGATAAAATTAAAGAAATTTGCGATAAACGGGGGATAATTCTTTTGGAAGATAACTGCGAGGCATTGGGTACGGTTTATAAAGGTAAAAAACTTGGCAATTTCGGTCTTGCCAGTACATTTTCTTTTTATGTCGGCCACCATATGTCAACTATTGAAGGCGGGGCGGTTTGTACTAACGATAAAGATTTAGCCCAAATGCTTAAAATCGTCCGGGCTCATGGCTGGGATAGAAATCTTAATCCTAATGAACAAAAAAAAATAAGAATCGCTTTTAATAATCACTCTGACTTTTACGCCCGTTATACTTTTTATGATTTGGGTTATAATTTAAGACCCACGGAAATAAATGGGTTTCTCGGTAATAATCAGCTTAAGTTTATTGATAAAATCATAAAACAAAGAAACAAGAATTTTTTGCAATTAGCAAAACATATTTATAAAAATAATGGCCGCTATCTGCCGATAAAATACAATCACATTGATTTCGTTTCCAGCTTTGCCATGCCGGTTGTTTGCAAAAACTCTAAAATAAAAGATGGCCTGGTTTCAACCTGCAAAGATAAAATTGAAATCAGGCCGATTCTATCGGGCAATGTACTCCAACAGCCATTCGCTAAAAAACACCTTACTCCCAAAGGCCATAAAATTAATTGTCCTAATGCCCGCCTGATTCATGAACAGGGTTTATATTTTGCCAATAATCCGGAACTTACTAAAAAAGAAATGAATCAAATTGTGAGTATCTTTGCATAGATATGAAACTAACCGATAAAACTTCGATAAAACTCAGTTCAAGTAAAATACTTTTAACCGGAGGCGCCGGTTTTTTAGGTTCTCAAGTTTATAAAAAACTAATTGAGCGGGGCGTTAAACCCAAAAATATCTTAATCCCCCGCTCTAAAAATCTTGATTTAAGAAATTTTGAGAATAGCCAAAAAGCAGTAAAAAATAAAGATTTAGTTATTCATATAGCCGGTACTGTCGGCGGAATCGGCTTCAACCGGGAACATCCGGCTAGGGCTTTTTATAATAACGCCGCGATGGCTCTTAATTTAATTGAAGCCTCGTGCCGGACCGGGGTTCAAAAGTTTGTCGGCATCGGTTCGGTCTGTGCTTACCCAAAATTTACGCCCGTGCCATTTAAGGAAACAAACTTATGGGACGGTTATCCCGAAGAAACAAATGCCTCTTATGGCTTAGCCAAAAAATTTATGATGGTTCAATCGCAAGCCTATGCCCAAGAATACGGTTTTCCGGCGATTCATCTTTTAATGGTTAACCTTTACGGGCCGAGGGATAATTTTGACCCTAAAAGCTCTCATGTCATCCCGGCTTTAATTAAAAAAATTCACGAAGCAAAAACAAAGAATAGTAAATTTATTGAAGTTTGGGGAACCGGTAAGGCCAGCCGCGAATTTCTTTATGTTGAAGATGCCGCTGAAGCAATTGTTTTGGCGACTGAAAGATATGAAAAGCCCGAACCGGTGAATCTTGGCTCTGGAATGGAAATCACAATTAAGGATTTAGTTAAATTAATCTGTAAGCTAATGAACTATAAAGGTCAAATAAAATGGGATAAAACTAAGCCTGACGGCCAACCAAGACGTGCTCTTGATGTTTCTTTAGCTAAAAAAGAATTTGGCTTTAAAGCCAAAACCAGTTTTGAAAAAGGCCTTAAAAAAACAGTCGATTGGTACCTAAAAAACCAAGACCGAATTTAAGATGATCACTTCCAGAAAATTTAAATTCGGCCGGTCAGGATTAGGCAATTGGCTTTTTAACTATGCCGGAACGAGGCTTTACGCCGAAAAAAACGGTTTTGATTTTGCGATGCCTGACTGGATCGGTACCAGAATTTTCCAGAATATTAAACCTTGGACAGCGACGGAAAAAATCAAATCTTTTTTCTGCCGCGAAACCCAATTAGATGATTTAGATTCCTACACTAAACTTGATGCTCTTTTATGGTTATTCTCCAAAAATATAAAACTGCCCCAAACTCAAAGCCTGGAATCGCTTTATGAAAAACCAAAAGACAATATCAGTTTATACGCATACTTGCAGGATGAATTCAGTCTTCAGCTTCTTAAACAAAACCGCGAAAAAATAAAAGACTGGTTCACATTTAATGAAAAAATACAGAAAGAATTCCAAAAACAAACTAAAGATTTAAAGCCTTGGATAGGCGTTCATATAAGAAGAGGAGATTATATAAAACTCGGGATCAGCTTACCTGTTTCACAGTATAAATCTAAGCTTGATGAAATATTAAAGCAACTGCCTAATTATAAGGTTTTTATCGCCACCAATGATAGAAACATTATCTCGGAGTTCAAAGATTATAATTTATTGAAGGCATCTAATCCTCTATCTGATATACCTGATTATGTTTTTGATTTCTGGATGCTGGTTAATTCAGAATGGATTATCGGCGGTGGCTCAACCTTTTCCTGGTGGGCGGCATTTTTAAGCGATAAAGACTATTATCATAGCCCTCTCCTTACTAACTTTTGGACAAAAGATTATAGACCGGAATTCGCACTCCAAGATTTCTCTAAAGATTCCGCTATTAAATAAGTTTTGCTTTCCAGGTTTGAGGAAGATTCTTATGATCTAAATCCATCGAAGTAAGATAGACAAAAGACTGAGGACCTACTTCTTTAGCCCAAAAAATCATCTTTCTTAAACCGGTTCTTAAATCTGTTTTTGCTTTATAGCCTAAAAGTTTTTGAGCGACTTTGTGACTGCAATAGGCATACTTAACTTCTTGGGGTCGGTCCGGAAGATATTCAGGCTTAAATTTATCAGACATTTTGCCGTTTAAAAATTCGGATAAAAGCGTATCCGTTAATTCGTTTAGGGTAAAAGCTTTATCAGAACCTATATTTATTATTTCCCCTTCACATGATTTTAAAAAAGCAGATTTTGCCATTGCCGGAATGACATCATCAATATAAGAAAAGGCGCGTTTTTGCTTGCCATCTCCGTAAATATAGAAATTTTTGCTATGCATCAGCCGGTTTATAAAAATTCCGATAACATTCCGGTAAGGATCGCGCAGATTCTGCCTCGGGCCATAAACATTATGGGGCCTGAAAATTACGTATTTAAACCCATAGACCTGACTCATCACCCTGGTTTTTGCTTCCATAGCGGCTTTGGAAATCCCATAAATATCTTCAGGCAAGGGTGTCATGTCTTCTTTAAAAGGAGTCTGCTGGGCGCCGTAAACGCTCATAGAACTGGTTAAAATCATCTTCTTGAGGCCGTTTTTAATAGCCGGAACCAATAGATTTGTATAAGCGACAACATTGTTATCAATAGCGCTAAATGGCGTGAACTGGCTCCTGCCTTCGGTTGCGTCGGCAGCCAAATGAAATATTATTTCCGGTTTAAGTGATCCAATGTATTTTGCTGTTTTCTCACGGTCTCTCAAATCCAGTTTTGTGAATCTTGACTTGTCAGAGACATTCCGCATAAACCCGCCGGATAAATCATCTACTCCATAAACATCATGACCCTTCTCTAAAAGATCATCAAAAAGATGACTGCCCATAAACCCGGCTGACCCAGTAACCAGTATTTTGGTTTTATTTTTTTTCATTTATTTGAGTTAAATTACTGATTAACAATTTCAGTTCTCCGCCAAGAACTTTTGGAGTGCAGTATTTTATAAATTTATTATAGCCGTTTTCAACCAATTTGCCTCTTAAATCCAAATTATTTTTTAATTCAAGGATTGCTTTGGCTAAACTTTCGGAGTCCGCTGGCTGAACCATCATCAAATTATCGTCACTAAATAATTCGCGGCAAGCAGAAGTATCGCCGCTTATCACCGGTCTTCTCATTGCTAATGATTCATAAATTTTATTCGGAATAACCAAAGCTGTTTTAGGCGTGTCTCCAAAAATCCCTAAACAAAGATGACACTTCTTAGCTTCTGTTAAAATACCTTCTGATAACATTTTACCCTTAAATTCGATATTTTTCAAATTCAGTTGGTGATTCAATTCAAGGATTGACTCTTTCTCTTGCCCGTCGCCGATAATAGTAAAAAATATATTTTGGTCCTCTAGAATTTTAACGGCCTGCAATATATACTTTATTCCTTGAAGCGGGATAAAAGTCCCGAAAAATAAAACCCTAAAAACATTTTTTTCTACTGGAAACGGCAAAGGCTTAAAAACTTTATCATCGGCCCCGATCCAGATTCTTCTGAATTTTTCGGGCGGAAGATTAAATTCTTCAACGAAAAAATTTATATGAGCTTGGGTATCGAGCAAAACCAAATCGGCCAAGCGGCAAGACCATTTATCAAGAAAACGATAGTATTTGGCCATTAAACTTGTTTTTGGATATTTTTTTCTATCAATAATATAACCGCCGTAATGAGAAGCAAAGGCGTCAAAAATTATAGGTTTTCGGGCTTGCCCTGAGAAAAATCGAAGGGTTAAAAAACGGGCTAAGAACATCACTTCTTGTCCCGGGAATCCGACTATCATCACATCGTATGAAGTTTTTAATTTCAGATATTTTAAAAAAAGTTTCGGCAAGGCTCTAAAACCGCCGCCTTGAACATTGCATTCAAGAACTTCAACGCCGTTTTCTCTCAAACCGTCAATCAAAATACGGTTGCGGGCGTAATTAGGATTATAATTCCCAAAATATAAAATCCTCATTAGGTTTTTATTGTATCCAATATAGTTTTAACCCTATGATTTATTGTGTGGTCTTGTAAAATTCTCTGATACCCGGCCAAAGCAATTTCTTTTCTTTTTTCTTCGTTCGATAAATAAAACATAATTTTATCCAAAAGTTCGCCGGGTGTTTTATAAGTTTCAACCTCTTTCCCGGGCTGTAAAATATTTTTTAGTTCCGGCTGGCTGTCTGAAAGCTGAAAACCGCCGGCCGCCGGAATTTCAAAAGTCTTTAAATTCACTCCCCCATTTTGAGGCTGTAAGTTGCTGTTTAAGGAAATTTTTGACAAAGAATAAGCTTTGGCAATTTTTTCTGTAGAAAGCAAAGGCCCGCAGTAATTTTCAGCCAAAGAAGTGTTAAACCAGTCTTTCCAGCCAAAAATTTTAAGATTAACTCCCAACTTTTTTACTTCGGATAAGAGTTTTTCCCGCTCCGGATACAAAGCACCGACAAAACAAACATCGCAACTGTAAAATTCTTTGTCTTTTTGAGATAAATCACTGACTCTATAATAATCAGGATTCACTGCTACGGGTAAATATTTAAGGTTGCCAGACCCAAATTTATCCGTTATTGCCGGATCATAGTTAAAAAAATGGTCATAATAATGATGAGCCTTTAAAAACCAGCGATTATAATTTGGATGGTCAACATTTTCATAAAACCAGTTTATTAAAGTAGTACCCATGGCCTTTATTTTTACCAGCGTCTCCGGATAAATTATCACCCCTTTTGTGGTAAATAAAAAGTCGGGCTTTACTTTTTCGCAAAAGCTAATTAGCCTTTTATTCCACCTTTTATTATTTATCCCTTTTAAACGAGAGAACCTTTTGAGTAAACTCCAGGCCAATTTATTTTGACTTAAAAAAGAAGGCAAAAAAGTATTAATTCGTTCGTTAAAACGAAAAACCTCGGCGTCATGTTGCTTAAACGCTTTTTCAATATGCCGGTTAACAGGTGAATCTGCTGAAACAAATAAAATTTTCATCATTATAGTAACTCTGAAATTTTTCTTACTGTATCAGATAAATTGTGATTTTTAATGACTGATTCTTCCAAATAATCAATAATATGCTTTGTTTTTTGTTCTGGCAAATTCAATAAATTCTGGATCTTTTCAGCTAAATCTCCGGCGGCGCCGTGTTTAAAAATCAAAAATCGGTTAAAATCGCCAAAGTATCTTTTAAATATTTCATTGGCGACTAAAGTCAAAGAACCCGCTGCCATCGCCTCAAGAACAACTTTATCAATACCGCCTTTTGGAGCAAGATTTACAAAAATATCGGCTTCTTTATAGTAACCGGCGATGCCGCTATAAGGAATAAAGCCGGTAAATTCGATGGAGCCTTCCAATTCCAAATCTTTGACCATTTTTTTTAATTCATCGAAATATTCTATATCGTAATCCATTATTGGACGTCCAATTATATTAACCTTAAACGTTAGTCCATTGTCTTTTAAAATTTTTACTGCCTTAATTAAGGTTTCGTAATTTTTAATTCTTGATATCCGGCCAACGCTTAAAATTCTGACCTCCCTAGAGTTTAAGTTATCTTGTTTCCTTTCGGTTTTAAATTTTTGAACATCAATCCCGTGTCCTACTTCAATTATTTTCTTGCTTTTGATATTCAAACTTTCAGCGGTTGAAGTTACGATTTTATAACAGAGTTTCTCGGCCAGTTTAAGGCGCCTTGTAACTGAACGGTGCAAATACCAAAGGACAATTCTTTTTCTAAAAATTGTGGCGACCGGCCAAGACAAAACCGCAAAAATCGGAGACATATGAATAAAAACCCCATCTGATTTCGGAATTAATCTAAATAAATACCAATAAAACTTTATGAACATTTTGATCTTTGAACTTCGAAACTCTTTGCCCAATGAATAAATAAATACATTTTTAGGCAAATTATGACTTCCTTGTCCCAAAGTTATGACAAAAACTCTATCAAAATTATTGGCAAACTCTTTAAGCCACGAAACAAAAAAACCCAAAAGATCGTCATCCTGGTCAACTTTCTGGGTAATTATCAAAAGATTTTCCATTTTGTCCACTCTTGAATTAAATTACATATGTAAGATAACTCAAGAATCATTTGCTAAAAGTAAAAGTATAAAAACTATCCAATTCTTTAAACTCTCCTCTTAAAATCTTCAAAGCTGATTCATCTTTTACATCAGGGCCGAAGAAATCATAGATTGTCTGACTGGCCTCTTCAAAATGTCGATTTTTCGCCTGAATCAAGGCATAAAAAATAACATTGCCTTTCCCGCCGTATTCGAAAACTAAAATTTTAAGCGTTTCTTCGGCTTCCGGATATTTTTTCCTAGTGAAATAAACCCGGCTTAGATTCTGTAAAGTGTTTTGGTGCTTCGGTCTTAATTCAAGGACCCGTTCCAAAAATTTTTCCGCTTCGGCATAATCGCCTTCCTGAACTTCAACCGCCCCTCTAAGATTCAGATTTTGAATATAATCGGGATATTTTTCATAAACCTCCAGAGATAACTTTTTGGCTAATTCTTTATCCTGATTAAGAATCAAGATTCCATAATTAGTCTTAGCCGCGACGCTATTGGGCGACTTCTTAAAACTGTCGGTTAAAAGAGCTTCGCGGTTGGCCCAGACACGGTTCTGGCTGACAGTTATAAAACCATAAACAACCGATAAAATCAATAAAATGGCTAAACCTAACCGCTTTGACAACTTGAATAACTGCTCGATGAATACAGCTAAAATCATCAACGCGCCCAAAGAAGGGAAATACATCAGCCGTTCAGCCATTATTGTTCCGGTCGGAAAAATCAGATTTGAAATTACAAGATAAGGAAGGAAAAAAAATATAAAGAGCCAACCTAAAACCGAACTCTTTTTTCGCGTTAGAATCTTGTAACCCTCCCAAAACATCAATCCTAAAAAAACGAGGCCCAATAATGAAAGTGGCGAAGAAAATAAGTTCGTTACTATCGAAATCTGGTCATAAGAATAATCAGCCGAAAGATTGTAAGGCACAAAAACTTTTTGAAGATAAAGAACTAAAATTTTTAAAGCCGTAAAAATCCGTTCAAAAAAAGAAGCATAAGCCAGAGGATTAAAAACAAATTCAACCTGCGATTTGAAGGCGTATTGACCCAGAACAGCGATCCGAAGAATAAAATAAAAAATCATCGCTGCAAAATAATAAATCGGCCACCGCCAGCCCCGGTGATAATATAAGTTGAACAGAAAAATAATAGCCAGTACCATTATCACACTTTCCTTATTTAAAAAAGCTAAAAACAAAACTATAGCCGAGAGAAAATACTTTGAATCAAACCACAAAAGCAAAGTTAAAATTCCGAAAAAAAGCGAAAGCAGTTCGGTCCGGCCGCTAATTGCCGTCACGGCCTCAACGTGAATTGGCAAGACCAAGAATAATAAAGAAGCAATCAAACTGAGACGGCTATTGCTAGTCAACTTTTTCAAAAGTAAATAAACCAAAAATGAGTTAATAATATGCAACAAAACATTGACCAGATGAAAACCGAACGGCGAAGAGCCGATTAAAAAATTAAGGCCGAAGCTGATTTGAACCAAGGGCCGGTAAAGTCCGGCTTGGTAAAAATCTTCGAAATACGGCTGGCTGAAAAAAGAAAATATTTTGCTTGGCTGACCGAAAAGACTGTGCGATAAAATTAAATGATCATCATGGACAAATTCACCGTTCAGACCATTAGAAAAGACGGAAGAACCGATCAATAAAAAAAGAATGAAAACAGCCTTATTTGACTTCATAAGTAAAACTTTATCTAAAAACAAAAAACGGCGCAATTACGGCCATTTTTCGTTTAAAAATCAAATTATTTATTTATTAGCTTAAGATACTTGGCTTTGGATAAAGGTCCAAAGTAGCCGCTAGCCGGCGATATGTTGTTAGCTTTCTGCCAAGCGGCTACGGCCGCTTGAGTCACTGCTCCGAAACGACCAGTTGAACCACCAGAATAAGTAAAATGCCCTGTAGTAGTCAGATAATCCTGCAAAGCCTTAACATCCGCGCCTTGAGAACCGACTGTCAGACTGCGGGTAAAATTAAAAGCAGCACCAAGAGCTTGAGGCGTCTGAACCGGAGTGGCCACCGGAACAGAAACAGAAGTAATTTTTGCCCTTGTTAACGGCCCAAAATAACCGCTCGCCGGGGGAACACCGTTAGCCACCTGCCATTTTGCCAAAGCCGTTTTGGTCAAAGAACCGAATAAATTGGTTTCACTACCCGGGGAACCGGGTCCGGAATTAGCAATTTTAAAACCTGCGGAGTTAAGGAATTTCTGCAAACTTTTAACGTCTTCTCCACTGGAACCAATAGTCAGGTTTCTGACAAATTGGGAAACTGAAGCTGGGCCTGATAATCCGGCTATCTTTGCCTGTAAGGCCGATATTTGAGAAGTTATCGCTTCTGCGCCTGCGGCCGGAGTTGGGGTCGGACTTGGAGTTGCTGAAGAAGTTGAGGAATCACTTCCGCCGCCAGTTCCGCCTCCGCCGCCTCCTCCACCACCACCACCAGTAAGAGTGGAACAACCGGACGAACTTGGTGTCACTTTTATCGTTCTCTGTCCGGAACCAGAAGGCAAGGTAATTGATATTTCAGAATAGGTGCTGGGGCAATTCTGACTAAGGCCGCCATCATTAGTCAAAATTTTCCGGTCCGTTGATCTTAAAGTAAATGTCTGCCCTCCTGAAATTTTAAAGGTAAGAGTGGAGGTCTCGGTGCTTATTTCATCAGCGCTTGAACCGCCAATAATCGTAAAATTAGTAGATGATCCACCTATGGTTAGATTAATCGTGGTATCTTCCGGAAAAGTAAGGGCTGCGGCTGAGACTACGCCCGGAATTAAAAATAATGAAAGAACTAAAAAGAGATATGATTTTTTAATTAGTTTTTTCATTGTTTAAGTTTCGAATTGATAATCGTTTGGACTACTTGCGAATCCGGTTTTAAATTCTCCCAAAAAAGAATGTGATCTCGGTTAAGAATCATTTGATTCTTGGGGCTATGGGGTTCTGTTTCGCCCAATCTCACTAATCTACCGGAAGCAGAGCCCTCGCTTTCCAACTTAACATAATATACGTCCTCCAAAATCGGGTATTGCGAATCAATATCTCTTAATCTACCAAAATATATTTGCTTGTCATCAAGGAAAATCGCCTGATAAGTTGTTTGATCAATCCTCTCTTCTTCTCCGGCGCCTTTTAACAGCAACCAATATGCTTTAAAGCCCAAAACGAAAATCAATAACAGCCCGACTATTACAGCCAGTCCCGTTAAAATTGGAGAAGATTGATTCTTTTTTAATAGCCACGCCATTAAAACATCCGCTATAACCTATCTGCAATCAGTCGTGTTTATAGTTAAAGTTGACCCGAAAAGCCTTAGATACTGAACCGTGCCAGCGGTGTTTGTCATGACAAGACAAACGCCCTTGGTAGTCGAGCTTGTTTCGAAAATGATACTCGTCGTGGCGGTTGAAACCTCGCCGACATTTAAGTTAGTCCCGACAGAAGCCGTGCCGCCAACCTCAAATATCGTATCCTGATATCCGGTGGTGCCCACCCGAGCTGCCCTTGTAACAGTCAGGTCGCCTTTAAACGAGTGGGAAGCAGCAGTATCAGCAATAAATCTGCCTGAAATCTGAAGGTTGGAAGAAATAGATGCCTTTGAGTCAAAAAAGGCATTTGAATCCACTTCAAGCAAACCCGTGACAAGAAGGTCGTTGGCTGCTGCTAAGGAGCGGGTGGTGGCGCCAGTACCAAATCTTGAGTATGCCACAGAGGCGTTGCCGGCAAACTGGGCCGCATTCTGAGAAAAGAAATAAGCGGCCGAGGCGGTAGCGTCAAAGTAAGTTCTATTTTGATGTTCAGTAAAACCGGTTATCAGCAAATCATTACTTGCTGATAGGCCGTGATTAGTCGTATCGGTGCCGAGTCGGGAATATGCCACTGACGCATTGCCGGCGAACTGAACAGCACCCGAAATCATCAAATTGGTTGCCGAGGCCGTGCCGCCGACTTCAAATTTGGTATCCAAATCAGTACCAGGGCTCACTCCCACTCTGGTGTTGCTTGTATCAATAATTAATATGTTGGTTGTCCCGGCTGTATTCTGGAATCTAAAGGCGGTGGCAGAATTGGAATTTGGCCTGAAACGGCCGTCATTCATTGTAAATACGCCTGAAACAGAAGCAGTGCCGCCGAAAGAAACCGAACCTCTAATTTCAACATCGCCCGAAACCAGAAGGTCATTGGATGCTGAAATATAATTGGCATGATTGGTGGTAGTGGTGCCGAAACGGGAATAGGCCACGGAGGCATTGCCGGCGACCTGCAAGGTATTGCCGGTTAAGAGGTAAGAAGCAGAGGCGGTGCCTTGAATTTCAGCCCGGTCATCCACTGTTAAGACACCATCAGCAGTGATTAAACCAATCCCGGTTAAGGCGCCAGTTGAAGAGATATCCCAGTCTGAAGTATTAACCTCCCCAGTATCACCATTATCTCCGAAGACGAATCTGCCCCCAGTCTGAAAGTTGCCAGAGATTGAAGCTTTACCGTCTAAGAAAGCATTACCATCTACTTCTAAGGCCCCGGAGATTAGAAGATCATTAGAAGCATCAAGGTCTGATGAGTAGCCAGTGGTAGCAGTGCCGAAACGAGAGTAAGCCACTGACGCATTGCCGGCGAACTGAACAGCACCCGAAATCATCAAGTTGGTTGCCGAGGCCGTGCCGCCGACTTCAAATTTGGTATCCAATGACCCGAAATTTACTCCCAATCTGGTACTGGTACCGTCAAAAACTAATAAATTAGTTCCTGATCCGTTTTGAAATCTTACTGCTGTCGCAGAACCACTATTAACCGTAAGAGTTCCGGTAGTGGACATATTGACGCCGATAGTTGAATCAGCCCAAGCTCCATTTATTAAAACAAAAGAAAACACCATCGACCCGACTGCGAGAAAAGAAATTAATTTTTTCATACTAAAATTATAAAACTTATTACTAACAAAGACCTGTGGATAAATAATTATCCTTTAAAAGCATTATATCAGGGAAAAAAACATTACACTGTGGATAACTTTAAAAGTAAACCCCCACACCCTTACGGGTGTGGCATTGGCCGATACGCGCTTCGCGCGAACAGAAACCATTCATCCACGGGCTTACGCCCGTGGCATTCTGGGTGTGGGGGTAAAGTTAAATCAATTCCTGTAGTCTTTCGGCATAATTTTTTATTGCCGATTTTTTTTCAAAACGAGTTGCTATTTCTATGGCCGACTCACTATATTTTTGAATTGATTCTTTAACAAAAAAATAACTTGCCTTTTTAGCAATATCTTCTGCATCCCAATCTATTAATTGGCCAAGTTGGCCATCTTTAATGATATCGGCCACTATTCCGACCGGCGTGGCCAGTATTGGCAAACCGCAAGCCATTGCTTCTACCACTACTCTTGGCCCGCCTTCATTATAAGAAGGCATCACTAGAATCTTTGACTGATTAAGTAGTCTGGCGACTTCATGCGAATCTTTAGCCCAACCGTGAAAAACAATATTATCTTTTAATCCCAACTTCTTACTTATTACTTCTAACTTCTTCCTTAATGGCCCATTTCCAATAACAAGCATTTTAAAATTTGAATTTTGGATTTTGAGCTTACTTGCTGCTTCCAGCAGCAAGTAAATCCCTTTATTTTTAGCCAGCCGGCCGACAAAAATTAAATCGTATTTTTTCTCCAAGTTCATGGGCCTGAAAATATCCAAATCAATATAAATAGCCGGAATTAGTTTAATTTTTGATTCCGGAATTCCTAAATTTGCAAGTTTTTCGGCTATCTGACTATTCATTACTCTCACCGCTTTTGATTTTTTAGAGTCATATTTAATAAAAGAATAAAAAAGCAGCCGGTATATTTTTTCTTTCAGGCTCGCCGCTTTTGGATAACCGGGGATATGGAAAATTTCCAAAATATAGGGGAGCTTAATTTTGCTCCATAATAATCTCGTACCGATGCCGTTATAAAACGGCGGATACTCATGAACTGTGACCAAATCGAATTTTTGTTCTCGGTAAATTTCGCGTCCTTTTTTGAGAATCCAAAAAGATTGGAAAATAAGCGGCCACGGCGACGGATGTAAAAAAACATTATCAAAAGGGGCGAGGGGCGACTCGACTGGGGATCCTCCAGCCCTTGGAATAATAATATCAATTCTTTCCCAGTATTTATGAAATTCTTCCAAAGTATTATAAAAAGCACCCTTTTCCCCGGAAGCCAGATCAATGGCGCTGCCCCGCCCGGTTATCATTAATAATTTAGCCATTTTTAATTAACGAATTTAGAATTTCAACCGTTTCATCGGCCATCTTTTCCACAGTGAATTTTTCGGCCGTCTTTTTCCCTTCTTCGATAAATTTTCCTCTGATATCTTCGTGATCAAAGAGAGCCTTAATTGCTTCAATAAGATTCAACTCGTCATTATACAAAACCATAAAACCGTTCTCCCCCTGTTTTATTAATTCCGGATTCCCGCCGGCGTTAGTGGTGACTACCGGCACACCAAGAGCCATCGCTTCTAAAAGCTGATGAGAAAAACCTTCATAGGCCGTATTCAAAACAAACATGTCAGCCGCGGCCAGGTAGATTTTCAATTCTTCCGGCGATTTCTTGCCGACCAAATAAACCTTATTCTGGAGGCCTAAATTATTTTTCATCGTTTCTAAAATCTCTTTGTCAGGGCCGTCGCCGACTATCACCAACCTCGCAAAATTATATTCTTTTATCAGTTCGGGCATTATTTTTATCAACATCTTAAATCCCTTCCAAGGCACGAGGCGGCCGGCCGATAAAATTATGTTGCCGGAGATGCCGATTTCTTTCCTTGCTTTTTCCTTGCCTTGAGCCACCGGTTTAAAATCAGTCCCATTATAAATAACTTCTATATTCTTATCTTCCACGCCCCAATACCCGACTACCTTAGCTAAAAATTTAGACGGAACGATAATTTTATCGGCCGCGTGACAAACTTTCATCTGGATTTTTCTTAAAGTGTGGAACTTGCCGGAAACTTTTTTATTCTGAAAATCCAAGACGTCAATTATTGATTTTGTATCTGACTTATTATTTATTACTTTTAGCTTATTACTTATATGATATTGCTCCCAAGCATAGTCGCCGGTTATTTTGACGACGAATTTCTTTTTCAAAAACTTATTGGCCAAATAACTTGGATAGCCGGAGCTTGCCGGCCCCTGGGCATAAATGATATCGCTCGACTTGGCGACTTTCAGTAATTTTAAAAAATAACGGAGATAATTTACCGGTTTTCCGGGCCAGTCTTTAAGCCGGTGAATCCTGTAATCCGAAACGGCGTCTTCCGGATATTTTCTTTTTTTTGAACGAGTTACTAAATCAATACCAAAACCGCCCTCTTTTAATTTTGGGAGTATCGCTTTTAGATAACTTGACGGCCCGCCGATTTCCGGCCAGAAAGAACCAGCGGCTATAGTGATTTTTTTAGTCATATTTTAGTTAACAAGTTAAACCTGACTATATGCCAAATCGCGGCCAAACCGTCTTTCCAGTTTATCTTTTTCCCTTCTTCGTAAGTTCGGCCATAATATGATATGGGGATTTCAAAAACTCTGAATTTATTTTTCGCCGCCAAGGCGGTCAATTCAGGGTCTATCCCAAATCTATCAGATTCTATGACGGGAATAATTTTTTGGATTGCTTCTTTTGAAAAAACTTTATAACAGGTATACATATCAGATAGCTTTAGTCCGCTCAAAAAACCAGAAAACCAGTTTAAAAAACGGCTGAACAAATATCCCCTTCTATAGATAATTTTTGAATGAGAATTTTTTAAAAACCTCGAACCATAAACTGCATCAGCCCAGCCTTCAATTATTGGTTGAATTAATTTTGGATAATCGCTAGGATCGTATTCTAAATCAGCATCCTGGATTAAAACTATATCACCGTTCGCCTTTTCAAAACCCATTTTTACAGCTCTTCCCTTCCCCATATTTTTATTCTGAAAAAAAATCTTATAATTCGTATCCTCCCCGCCTGCGGCGGGTCCACCAGAGGCGGACAAAATTTCTCTGGTGCCGTCAGTCGAAAAATCGTCAATCAGAATTATTTCCTTCTCAACCCCCTCCAGCTTTACGGCTTCAATTTTCGCCAGAATTTCCTTGATTGTATTTTTTTCGTTATATACCGGAATAATTATTGACAGTCTCATAATAGATTTCCTCCATTTCACTGGCTATTTTGCCCCAGTTATATTTTTCTTCAACCAGCTTGCGGCCGTTTTCAGCCAGTTTTAACCTTAAATTTTCATCTTCCAGAAGCCTCATTATTTTTTCAGCCAAATCTTCGGAATTTTCTTTTTCACAGATTAATCCGGTTTCGCCATCTTTCAAAAAATCAGGAATGCCTCCTGCGGATGAACCGATTACAGGCAAACCAAGAGCCATCGCTTCCAAAAAAGCGCTGCCCAAACCCTCTGAACGCGACGGCCTGACAAAAACATCGGCTTGGCTTAAATATTTCGGGATTTCATTTGGACTTATGCTCCCTAAAAACCGAACCTTATCTTTTATACCCAATTTTTGAGCTAATTTCTCTAATTTTTTCCGCTCTTTCCCGTCGCCAACTATGAGAAGCGAGACGTAGGATATGAGAAGCGAAACAGCTTTAATCAAAATATCAATTCCGTTTTTCTTAACTAACCGCGACACCGTGATAATTGTTTTTCCTTCTCCCCTCTTACTTCTTGCTTCTAACTTCTTAAACTTCTCCAAATCCACTCCGTTCGGCACCACAAAAACCGGCGCTTTTTTGTTAAATTTTTTGGCAAAACCAGCCAAGTAACTACTGATAGCTGTAATGATATCGGCCTTTTTGACTATTCTTCTCTGCCAGAACCGGTCAAGGGGAGAGTTGCGTTCCAGATCTCCTTCCTGAAGAGTCAAAACAAAAGGTATTTTTTTATTGAAAAACTTAAAAAGATAAGCTGCCGCCGAACCCTGGGAAGCCATAATTCCATGGATCAAATCGTATTTTTTCTTTTTGTGGAATTTGAGCGCTTTTAAAAAACCAAGATTCGGCAAAAGCGGTTTGTCAAAAATACTGCCGGCGCCGATACGGTGAACATTGACATTGCCTATTTTTTCAAAATCCGGCAGGCCCCTTTTCAATTTGGCAGTAATTAAATCAAACTCTATGTCGACTAGCCGGTCAGTGATTTCTTTTAAAGCCAGCTCTGCCCCGCCGATAAAAGGGAGGTAAGCAGTTGAAAATAGTAAAATTCGCATTTGATTTAAGGCTAATTTTGTTTTAATATCTTGTCATAAATGGAGCCTAAAATCAATCAAAAAAGAGTTCTATTTGTTATTACCCAATCCGAATTCGGCGGCGCCCAGAGATTTCTTTACGAATTAGCAACAAGATTGGATAAAGAAAAATATGAAATTCTTGTTGCCAGCGGGGAACAAAAAGACAAATTTTTAGAAGAAGCTCTTAAAGAAAAAAATATCAAAACTAAAAAACTTAGATTCCTAAAAAGAAAAATAAATCCTATTTTTGATTGTCTGGGGATAATGGAACTAATGAAACTGATAAACAGCTTCAAACCCGACTATCTCCATCTTAATAGTTCCAAGGCCGGATTTTTAGGCAGTATTGCCGGATTTAAGATCAGATTACTAAAACCAAAGAAGTTTAAAAAATTAAAGATTATCTACCGGATCGGCGGCTGGACCTTTAATGATCCGTGGCCATGGTGGAAAAAAAGGACATTTATTATGGCTGAAAAAATGACGGCTAAATTAAAAGATATAATCGTAGTTAACAATAAAAGTGATTACGAACAGGCTCTTAAACTGAAAATAAAGCCCAAAAAAGAACTGAAGTTGATTTATAATGGAATCGATGCCCTGAAAATAGATTTTCTGCCTCGAGACGAAGCCCGCCTAAAACTCAAAATTAATAAAGGCGATTTTGTGGTTGGCACAATCGCCAATTTTTATCCGACCAAAGGGTTTGAGTATTTAATAGACGCTGCACAGCTATTAAAAAATTCCAAATTCCAAAATACAAACCCGAAAAGTCCCGTGGGGGACCTCGGGTCACCTATACAGGATGACAAACAAGTCACAAATTCCAAATTTTTAATTATCGGGGATGGGATTGAACGGCCGAATCTGGAATCAAGAATCAGGGATTACGGTTTAGAGAAAGAAGTGATATTACTGGGTCAAATTCCGGAAGCCTCCAGATATATGAAGGCCTTTGATATTTTTGTTTTGCCTTCCGTCAAAGAAGGGTTCCCCTGGACGGTTTTGGATGCCATGGCGGCAAAAGTGCCCGTTGTCGCCACCGATGTCGGAGCCCTGCCGGAAATTATTGAAAACGGGGAAAACGGGGTTTTGGTTCAGCCTAAAAATCCGAACGAGCTGGCCGAAGCGATTAGATACTTGGCGAAAAACGAACGGAACAGGGAAGAACTGGCTTTTGAAGCCCACCAAACCGTCCTCTTCAAATTTCCGGTTGAAAAAATGGTCCGGGAGATCGAAGTTTTATTTGAATAGCGAAAACCGCTCGGGTATAACCAACTGCCCTACCTTTGGCAATGTCTTTCAGAAAACGTTCGGTCTAGTACAACTTTAGTAAAAACGGACATCTCCTGTTTTTCAGAAAAAACCCTCACCCCTCGTTCGCCTCGCTCCAATACTCTCCCTCTCTTATCTGCTCGGCTCTCAAGGTTCCTGAGAAGACATCGCCAAACGGGCAAACAGATAATATTGGCTATACCCGAGCAGTTTTCGCTTTATTTTTACAGAAAATAATAAATACGCCACGGCTCGGCGTATTTATAGAAAAGGATACCCCAACAATTATTATTGACAGTTTTCTATAAAGTATGCTAAACTTTATAGAGAGGAGGATATAATGCTTAACAAGTTGACCGAGGCCATTCTACCCCTTATAATGGGGATAATGGTTCACAGAAAGGAAGTTCTATCGCCAAAGGCCCAGAGAGCCCAGAACGCCTACCTCGCCAAGCTGGAAGTCAACCAGCGAAAGACTAAGAAGCCGGTTGTTGTCGGTTTCCTCGGCCTTGTCGGCTCCGGCAAGAGCTCTGTCGCAAAGGATCTCGTAAGGCACATCGGCGGAACCGTTGTTGAAGGCGACGCTATCCGTGTCTGCCTTCGCAAGGAAGGCGAGCGCTACAAGTATGTCCGCCAGATCGCCGAGAACGTTGCCCTCGAAGTTCTTAAGCAAGGCGGAAATGTCGTTTTCGATTCCGACCAAGCCGACCAGTTCAGACATTTTGAAAATTCAGAGGCGTTTTGTTGCTCGCTCGCCCCGCCTTCGGCGGGTCTCGCTTCGCAAAAAGCCCTGTATTTCGGAATTAAATCGTAAGGTCGGACAAATTCAAATTCGGTTTTTCGGGAAAGCAAACGGCGGTTCGTTCCAATTTTTTCCGTCAATGATTTTATTTCATAAAAATCATTGGACAAAGCAAGTTTTTCGGCGTGGTGAGCGGTATTTATCCAATTTCTCAAAGGTTCAATCCAATTGTTTCCCTTTCGCCCAAAATCAGACTTTCTTTTGTTGAGGTCTGTTTTTGTTTTGATGAGTTCGTCTTTTTTGACGAGATAAGTTTCTT